>Ga0247610_10000503_pt1 | contig 54601 bp, 44 predicted proteins | sample 174DNAGHGhighgp2_FD_193483 | JGI IMG/M metagenome (GOLD analysis project Ga0247610, IMG submission 193483) | Sheep rumen microbial communities from Palmerston North, Manawatu-Wanganui, New Zealand - 1742 DNA GHGhigh gp2 | ecosystem: Host-associated > Mammals > Digestive system > Stomach > Rumen...
ATTATAAAAGAAATAGTCAAGGCAACACCAAAGAGTATTCCAAAAAACTCAGCTCCACTCATACCCTCCTCCTCATGGGTCTTAGCCATCTCACGAATACGTTGGTTGTATTCTTTAATCGTGATTGTATCAGAATCACAATAAACAGGATAATTAGGATTGTGTTTTTCCAATCTTTGCAGCCATTCATCTATTTGTGCTTGAATAGGCATGCATAGAAGAATCATCGTCAATGCCGAAAGAAGATACTTTACAACAAATTTTATAGAACCCATCATACTCATAAAAAAACTGACCGAAACATCCCTTTCGAAGAGATTAATTCTATTAAGCACCTCCATCGGAAGGATTTAATGCTATCTTTTTATTTGAACAACAAAAATTCAACTAAAAATAGCGACTTCTATTTTTTCTTGTGCAAACCTACGAAAACTCCGACAATTTCACAAAAAACGGAAGCATGCATATCATTTACCCAATTATTCCAATGTCTTTCTAAAATAATTTCTATCTTTGTTTGTACTAAGATTCAAGAAAAAAAATGAAAAAAATAAATTTTGAATTCATTAAAAAGGCGGATTATATATTGGTTTTCTTATGTGCCATTGTGGGTTTGTTATTTTTTCTCACTTCAATCACCTTCATCGTTGTCGATAGCTTCTCAAGTTCATCTCACAATCAATCTGTTACAATAATAGAATCAAACGATCAGAATGAGGAACTATCGGATGACAGCAAAGAGGAGGAATCCGAAGTTAAAGAAACCATCGAATTTAATTCTATGATTAAAGACGTATATGTTTTCACAGTGAGTGATCCTAAAAAAATCATAAGAATGAAACGCTCGCGTTTAAGCTCGTATGATGAAGAAGATTATGCAATTCGAACTAATTTTTTATTTATAAGCGACCACAAAGAAGAGTATAAATTATTCCCTACAAATTCACAATACATTTATGATTTTGACTTAAATCACAATGGAGAAGCGCACATAAAAGATTCCATACCATATAACTTATATGCTGTTATAAAAAAAGATACCAATAATGACAAACAGCTTAATGACGACGATGACATTTCGTTTTTCATTTCTGACTATAACGGAAAAAATCTAATGGAAATTTCATCCTCCATTATGGGTATTGAAGCCATCAAACACAACCAAATACTCTTCACAGAGTTTCATGACAATGAACTGAAATACTACGCATTCGATTGCATAAAAAGAGAAAAAAAATTAATTAAATCTGTCAAACAAGAGGTCAAACACAAATATGTTCAATTCTATTGATAAGCAATTGCATCATGAAGAGAATCTTTATTTACATATTGACTGTTTTAGGTCTAACATCCGCATGCAGCCAACAAACTTCTGAAAACATGGATGTATTTCAAACAAAAAGTGGTAAGAACGTCACGTTTCACGCACTTGTTCACGCAAGTATTAGAATTCAATACGATGGAAAAGAGATCATGATCGATCCTGTCACAAAACTGGGCGATAAGACAATCGACTATGCTACTATGCCAAAAGCGGATTACATCTTCATAACCCATGAACATTTTGATCATTTTGACAAGGTGGCTATTGCTCAACTCTCCGATACTAAGACTCAACTCATCACCAACCAACGATGCGCAGAAATGCTTGGGAAAGGAATGGTAATGAGCAACGGAGACTCTTCTCAAATCACTGTTGACATCAAGGTCGAAGCGGTTCCTGCCTACAACACCACAGAGGGCCATCAACAATTCCACCCCAAAGGCAGGGACAATGGTTACATTCTGACTATCGACGGGCTACGGATCTACATCGCAGGAGATACGGAAGACATACCAGAAATGTCAGAGATCAAAGATATTGACATCGCTTTTCTTCCCTGCAACCAACCATATACGATGACCGTTGACCAATTGGTACGAGCAGCAAAGATCATCCGTCCCAAGGTGCTCTTTCCTTACCATTATAGCAACACCGATGTCAGCGACCTACCCAATCGTCTGAAAAAGGAAGGTATAGAGGTTAGAATAAGGCATTATGAATGAGTTTAAATGCAAAACTAATAAAATTAGGGGTTGAAAAACTTCTTTCAGTACTTTTCAATCCACCTTAAAAAAAGAAAGTAAATGAGTTCTTATATCATAAATTTTAATATTAGCGAAGTAAAAGCAGGTTTGTTTCATAGCAAACCAGAGATAGATGGTACATTATTACCTTGTTTGGTTGAAACGTGTTTCTCTAACAAATTTGTCTCCACAGAACAATGTGATCCCCTATTGGTCTCATGCAAAGTGATGTCCAAAAAGAACATACAGGATGTCGCATCTACCATCGTTGAGAAATTGGAGAAGGTATATCCTCAAATCATAGTTTCACCTCTTTACGAAGATGATGAAAAAATACAATACAAACTTGGCGAAAAATCATTCGTTAGCATACTTCATATTCATGAGGAAACAAAGACTGAGAAAATAAACAAAGAAGCTGTGGATGACTTACTTGACGACATCAATCACCTAATCGGATGGGACTCCTTTAAACGTTTTGCAAATGAATCGGTCAATATCGCCACCGATATGCACAAAAGAGGTTCCCTAAATAGCTTGAGATCACAAAACTATCTATTCTCAGTCAACGATGGTTGTGGACTCACTAAAATGATCAATCTATTAACCCTCTTATGGGTTGAACTAGGTATCTTCTCCAAGAAATATTATTTCGAATATATCTTGTCTAGCGAAACGAATGGTAGAAAAATATCCATAACAGATCTTTTGAACATCCTGTATAAAAAAGACAATTACGATAAACTCGTCTGCATAGATATCAGCGAGTATATGGAGAAATCCAAACAAAATGAGTTGAAAAATCTGTTACTGGAGATTTCCCACGTCAGCAATCAGTTCAACTTTGTTTTTCGTGTCCCCTACATTGAGCCTCACGAACTCAGAAACATTGAAGCTGTTCTGTCTGATATTCTATTCATCAAGACATTCGCTATCCCTCCATACACTGACAAGGAGATTCAGCAATACGCAAAAAAGATTCTCACGCCTCTCGACTTTACGATGGAGAACAAAGCATGGGACATTTTCTCTGCCAGAATCAGAGAAGAGAAAAGTGATGGACGATTCTATGGCCTACGGACTGTCAAAAAAGTGCTAGACGAGACAATCCTGCTTAAACATAAGGCCGATATAGAGAATGGGGACAATGCCAATAGCAATATCATACACACAAGCGACATTCGATCACTCTCTGTCACCTATGGTACCAAAGAGAAAGATGCATTTGAAGAATTGGAAGAGCTGATCGGCATGGAATCTATCAGCAAACGTGTCAAAGAGATCGTTGCACAGGTGGAACTCTCATCAAAAAACGAGAATCTTGACCGCCCATGTATGCACATGAGGTTTGTTGGTGCTCCAGGAACAGGAAAAACAACGGTAGCACGCATCATCGGACGAATCTTTGCTGAACATAACCTCCTCAGCAATGGCTACTTCTTTGAATACAGTGCAAGAGATTTCTGTGGAGAATATATTGGTCAGACAGCTCCTAAGACAGCTGCCATCTGCCGTGATGCCTACGGATCTGTTCTCTTCATCGATGAAGCATACGACCTATACAGAGGCGGCTCAGGTGCAGATAACGACTACGGGAAAGAGGCTCTCACCACCCTAATCTCTGAGATGGAAAACCACCGTGATAATCTTGTTGTCATCATGGCTGGCTATCAAAACGAGATGGAAAATTTAATGCAAGGCAACACCGGACTACGAAGTCGAATGCCCTACACCATTGAGTTTCCTTCCTACACGAAGGAACAACTCTCCCAAATCTTTATGCTGATGGCTGAAAAACACTTCACCTGCCACGAAAATCTAAAAGAGGCGGTTAGAAACTATTTCAACAATCTTAATCAAAGCTTTATCAGCTCGGAAGAGTTTGCCAATGCCAGATTCGTTCGTAACCTCTATGAACGCACATGGTCGAAAGCTGCAATGAGAGCCCAACTCAACAGCCTAGACGAAATCATTCTTACGGAAGAAGACTTCCTTGCTGCCAGCGCCGAAAAAGAATTCAACGAAAAAATGCCTCGTTCACGAAACAGGGTTGGTTACTAGATTCCTCAAGCATGACAAACAAAGAAACTGTCAAAAGAAAAAAGATTCATAAGAAATTATGTCAAAAAATAGATTTGGACATTTTTCTCCATAAAAAGTAAAAAAGGATGGTCTTTCTCATACCATCCTTTTTTTTCAATATAAATTATAAATTACTTCTTGCTAACCAATTCCAATGTATCAGAAGCAATTGTATATTCCTCGTCGGTAGGAACAACAATTACCGTTACTTTAGAATCCTTCGCGCTGATGACTTTCTCCTCACCATGTACGCTATCATTAATAGCCTTGTCTAACTTGATACCGAAGAACTCCATATTGCTTAGAACACCTTCACGTACCACTTCAACGTTCTCTCCGATACCGCCAGTGAAGACAATGACATCTACGCCACCCAAAGCAGCCATATAGGCACCTACATACTTCTTAATACGATAGATAACCATATCCAATGCTAATTTAGCACGATCGTTACCCTTTGCAATGGCAGCACGAATCTCACGCATATCAGAAGAGACTCCAGAGATACCCAACATACCACTCTGCTTATTCAAGATATCTGATACCTTCTTTGCATTATATCCTTCTGTCTCCATCAGATAAGTGATAGCACCAGTATCAATATCACCCGAACGAGTACCCATCATCAATCCCTCCAACGGTGTCATACCCATGGATGTATCATAAGACTTACCATCTTTGATAGCAGTTACCGAACTACCATTACCGATGTGGCAAGTAATCATGCGTGTTCCCTCAGGCTTAATGCCCAACACTTCAAACGCACGTTTTGATACATAACGGTGACTGGTTCCGTGGAAACCATATCGACGTACTTTATCCTTCTCATACAACTCATACGGAATTGCATACAAGAAAGATTCCTTCGGCATAGTCTGATGGAATGCAGTATCAAACACAGCAACTTGTGGACAGTCAGGCAATAACTCCTCTACAGCCATGATACCTTTCAAGTTAGCAGGATTATGCAATGGACCCAATGGGAAACATGCACGGATTTGGTCTTTCACCACTTTATTGACAATACAGCTTTCTGTAAACTTATCACCTCCGTGAAGAATTCTATGACCTACAGCATCCACTTCATTCAAGGATTTGATACAACCTTCTGTTGGATCTGTCAATACTTTAAAAATTAACTCTATACCATCAGAGTGATCTGGCATATCTTTTTCGATAACAGCCTTCTCACCATTTTTCTTAGTGAATTTGAGGAATGAACCTGGGATACCGATTTTCTCGACTCCACCCTGAGCCATTACCTCTTTAGTGCTCATATTGAACAACTTATACTTGATAGAAGAACTACCACAGTTGATTACTAATATCTTCATTTTTCTATGTCATACCATCCACCCCCTGAGATCAAGGGGCAGATGCATTAAATGATTTAAGAATTAATTATTGCTTTTAGCCTCGATAGCTTGATTAACAGTGATTGCCACCATTTTAACAATGTCATCTACAGAGCAACCACGAGATAGATCATTGATTGGAGCAGCCAAACCTTGCAACAACGGACCGATGGCTTCTGCACCTGCCAAACGTTGAACCAACTTGTAACCAATGTTACCAGCTTCCAACTCAGGGAATACCAAAACATTAGCAGTACCGGCCACTTCGCTATTAGGAGCCTTGCTCTTTGCAACAGAAGGAACGATTGCAGCATCTGCCTGCAACTCACCATCCAACTTCATATCAGGAGCCATCTCTTTTGCTATTTTGGTAGCTTCTATCACCTTATCCACCATTTCGTGCTTAGCACTACCTTTAGTAGAGAATGAAAGAATAGCCACACGAGGATCTTCGAAACCATAAATATTCTTAGCTGTCTGACCACTACATACAGCTATCTGAGCCAATTGTTCAGCATCAGGATTAGGTGTTGCAGCACAATCAGCAAACAACATTAAACCATTGTATCCGATAGATTTATCTTTAAAAATCATGATGAAACAACCAGAAACCACACCGATACCAGGTCTAGTCTTTACAATTTGGAAAGCAGGACGAAGCACATCACCTGTGAAGTTTCTTGCACCAGCTACTTCTCCATCTGCATCACCATTCTTAATCATCAAGCAAGCCAAATACAAAGGATCCTTTACCTTTTCGATAGCTTGTTCCTCTGTCATACCCTTCTTCTGACGAAGTTTAAAGAGAAGGTCAGAATAAGTCTTGCTATTAGGATTGTTTGCAGGGTCAATAATTGTTGCCTTTGAGATATTCTTCAACCCAAACTGAGAAGCCATTCCTTCTATTTCCTGTTTGTTGCCCAATAGAGTAATCTTAGCAATACCCTTTTCAATAATTTGATCAGCGGCTTTCAACGTTCTCTCCTCTGTTCCTTCAGCAAGAACGATACGTTGAGGGTTAGCCTGAGCCCTTTTGATAACACTTTCAATCAATTCCATAGTGTATATTTATATTTTATTTTGATAATTTTTATACGGTAAATTAGCCAAGGCATTCGCCAATTTATTCAGTATAGGCTGAATCATCGGTTCCACCATCGATTTAACGATAAAATTTAGATCCGCCTTTATCGTAAGTTTAATGCGTGTGTCATTCTCTGCTACCTGTTTCAGCTGGATCCAGAAATCAAAACCAATCATTGACTGATCAGAAGTAAATTTAATCGTCTTATTCGGTTCTCGATTAATAATTCTCACCCCCATATTTCCAATCGGATTTATAGAGAAATGGCAAGAATCACAATCATAGATTAGGTTTGAAACCTTATCTTGTGGAATTTTTGCCTTGATGTATTCAACGTTCCGCATGTCAGACAAAACATTGAAAATCTCAAAATCATTGCATGCAGCCTTTGTTACCTCACTTTCAAATGTTGACATCTTATCAGTTTATATGTAATTCTTATTTACCCCAAACTTCAGGAGCCTCTCTCCATTTTTTCAATGTCTCCATTTCAACCTCACCAATCTGCTTTGTATCAAGTAGATGCTGAAGAACAGCATTGTAATTTGACAATGTTGTCAGTTCAACATTTGCTTCAGCAAACTTCTCAGAAGCCACTGGGAAACCGTATGTGAAGATGGCAACCATACCCATCACTTCAGCACCCGCTTCACGAAGAGAAGCAACTGCCTTCAAACTACTACCTCCTGTAGAAATCAAATCCTCAATTACTACCACCTTTTGTCCGGCTTTCAAATCACCTTCAATCAAGTTACCCATACCATGGTCCTTTGGAGCAGAACGAACATAGATAAATGGTTTCCCAAGTAAATCAGCGACTAAAGCACCCTGTGCGATAGCACCTGTAGCCACACCGGCTATTACATCTACACCCGCATATTTCGCACGTACAATATTGGCCAATTCTTCTTTGATCAACGAACGAATTTCAGGATAAGACAAAGTTTTACGATTATCACAATAAATAGGTGATTTCCACCCAGATGCCCATGTGAAAGGATTCTTTGGTTGAACCTTTACAGCATGAATGCCGAGCAATTTCTCAGCCACTTTGTTTTCTACTTGGCTCATAATTCCTAACTAAGTTTAATTTATCTTTCGTTTCTAAAATGTCATCTTTGCATATAACACCGAAGTTGCAACAAAGTTAGTAGAAATTTATCACTTTACTTATAGGATTAAGCAAAAAAATGGGACTATTCACTTTTTTTGAACAGCCCCATTTTAATGCTCCTTATGAATTTAAAGAAAATCCAACCACTTTTTTTATTTCCTTGTCAAGATAGCAGGTAATTCATTGGCAGAGCCATCCTCTTTTTTCACAACAGGGAAATCACCCTTATAGCACCAGTGTGCATTTGCTATGTTATGTTTACGGAATATCGTTACAATATCATCATACCATCTTAGACGGATCTCCTTGTCTATGTATCGAGGATAAGCGCCAAATTCACCACAATACAATTGCAGACCCAAAGAATCTGCTAAATGAATAGCTGGTTCTAACTCATTCTCCAACGTCTCAATGTTCACAACAATATTATTTGTGCGCATCTGTGCACGTTGCTCCTCCGTCAAATCCTTGTAACTAGTCGTATCTTGCACAATCAAACCAGGATAATTCACTCCTCCTGTATAATATTTAGTACTCTCGCTCCATGGCGCACGATAATGTGTAATCAACAATGGTGAGTAGAAATGGAAACTAAGTATCAAGTTCTTATCATTTGCAGGAACCGACAAATAGGCAAAAGAAGAAGGTACCTGCCAATAGTTTGCACCGATAACCAACATTCTGTTAGGCTCCTCTTTTCTTATCGTTTCAATGAATTTAGCGACAAAGTTATTCCATACCTCAAATGATGGTGCATTCGGTTCATTCAATATCTCATAAGCTACACGCTCGTTTGGATAAGACTTCAACTCTTTTTGAAGATCCAACCAGATAGACAGAAATTTCTCCTGATCCTCTTTATTTTCAAACAATGAATTAGGCTTGGCATTTTCACTGTTGAAATGATAAGAACGAAGAATATGAAGATCCACAATGATATTCAAATTATTCTCCAAAGACCACTGAATAGCATTATGCAACAATTTGAAGCCACTTTCATCATGATTCATCTGTTCATCATACAACTGCTCCTCATCGATTGGGAGACGAACATGATTGAATCCCATGGCGGCAATAGAATCAAAATCTTTTTTGGTAATCATACTATCTCTCTCAGCACCTCTGATAGGAGATTGAGATAACCAGTGACTTACGTTCACTCCATTACCTAAATTAAAGACTGTAACAGAAACAGAATCTGTTGTATTTCCCTCTGATTGATTGAGTTTTGCATTCTTATTGCATGATGCAAAACCTAATGCTGCAATCACAACAGCTGCTAAATAAAATTTTACCCTCATAAAATATAATTTTATACTTTAAAATCTTACAAAAATAACTTTATTTCCCGAAAAACAAAATGTTCACAGTAATAATCGAAATAAAAATCACCCTAAAAACAAAAAAGCGTTACCCAAAAGGATAACGCTTTATATATTAATGCTAAAAATTATTTAGCCAAATGTGCTTTTACATCATCGTTGTGAACGATCTTCTCATCAAAACAGTAAGCACCTGTCTTAGGAGACTTAACCATTTTAATAACCTTTGCATAAGAACGTCCCTCACCTTTTTGAAGGGATGCAACTGCTTTCTTTGCCATAATCTATTCTCTTTTAAAAGTTTAAATTACTTAATTTCCTTATGAATAGTATATCTTTTCAAGATTGGGTTATACTTCTTCAACTCCAATCTATCTGGTGTATTTTTTCTATTCTTAGTTGTGACATAACGAGATGTTCCAGGCATACCACTATCTTTATGCTCGGTGCACTCCAAAATTACTTGCACACGATTTTCTTTTCCTTTTTTTCCCATTTTCTAGTCCTCCATTAAATGTTACCTTTCTTAGCTGCATCAATTAAAGCCGCATTAAGACCCTTTTTGTTAATTGTACGAAGCCCCTTAGCAGACAACTTCAAACTAATCCAACAATCCTGCTCTGGCCAATAAAACTTTTTAGTAAACAAATTAACATCAAATGTTCTCTTAGTTCTTCTTTTAGAGTGAGATACATTATTTCCATTTAATGCTGTTTTACCAGTAATTGCACAAATTTTTGACATCGCTGTATAAAATCTAAAAGTTATTACTCATAAAGCAAGGCTCCCATTTTTTCCTGATCTTCTTATCGAAGCAGCGTAACTATCAGAAAACTAACTAAATGTCACCTTTCCTTCCTAAAAAAATTAACTTCGGATTCACCAATATCCGAATAAATTTCCGAGGTGCAAAATTACAATCATTTTTTATTTTCTACAAATTCTTTTGCTAAAAAAATTGCTTCGACCGTCGCTTTTTCTATATTTTTTTCTCTCAAATTCCCTAACTGCAACTTTCGAGCCATTACTCGATCAGCATCTGCTACTGCTATCCATACGGTTCCTACTGGCTTGTCTTTCGTCCCTCCTCCAGGACCTGCAATTCCTGATACAGATATTCCAATATCTGTTTTCAATAAACGTCTGACACCTTTTGCCATCTGCTCTACTGTTTGCTGGCTGACCGCACCTACCGTATCTAATACCTCTTGCTCAACGCCCAATATAGCATGCTTCACTTCATTACAATAGGCTACCACCGAACCTATATAAAATGTAGAACTTCCCGGATGCTTAGCTAAATACGAAGCAATGGTTCCTCCCGTACAACTTTCTGCGGTAGAAATCGTTAATCCTTTTTCCTGCAATAGATTGGTCAAAATCTTTTCTGGTGGAATATCTTCATTTGCCAGAACATTATCACCCAATATATCACGAATCTGTTCTACTTGCAAGTCCATTTCTTTCTGCAACTCCAGTCGATCGTCTGCCTCCCCCGTCAACCGTAACTGTATGTATCCCGACCGATGGGAAAGAGCGACGCGAATATTATCAGGTAAGTGTGTTTTCCACTTTTCTATCTGAACAGATAACGCAACAGCCCCTCTCTCTCGGATTATAAGCGTTCTCCTCTCGATTAGAGCCTGTTCCAAAAAATCTTTCATTCTAGGAAGTACATCATTTTGCATAATCTCTTCCAACTCATCCCGATAGCCAGGTAACCAAATCAGCACTTTATCCATCCGTTCAAACCATAATACTGGCATGACACTTACTTGATTAAGAATCGGACTGCATATCTTTGGAAGCATAGCTTGTCTTTTACACCACTCAACAGGCACATCTGCCCTGTTCTTCATGATAGATAGCACATTCTCGTAGGTTGCTTCATGAAAACTCAACTCTGTACAGAAGATTTCACATAAACATTCTTTTATAAAATCTCCTTCATCTATTCCAACCCTACCCGTTAATAAGACTGCGTCAGCTTGATTGAAGGCTGATGCAACAGACGATAAAAGTTGAGATTTATTACTGGGGATTGTTGTAATTTGCTGGACTGCAAACCCATTTTCACTTAAACACTTTCCTAACCATGCCAGATTGAAATTCTTATTGTTCCCAACCAGAATCTCATCGTCAACGGTTACTATCTCTATTCTATTTTTCATTACGTTTTGTTTCTTATTTTTATTGCAAATATATCACATATTACGAATTGATTTTCCTTGCAATTTTATTAAAAAAAAATTAAATCAAAAATTTCTACTTTTATTTTATGTATGTATTTTATTATATATTTTATCTCTTATTTTACAAACTCCTGAAATCCCCTTATTTGTACTGACTTTAGCTGTTTTTCTGCGGAAAGATTGTAAGATTAGTGCGGAACTTTTGATACACTCAGTGCGGAAAGATTGAAACAACTATGTGGAAAAATTGTAGGTTTCCATATTTTAAGAAAGATAACATTTTTTCCGCACTTCAATTTATATAACTGATAGTCAATATACTAAAAATACAGTGCGGAACTTTTGATTCCTTTTTCATCCTTTATTGTCCTCGAAAAGATTACATTTCTTCCGCACCCTTTTCCTCTTCAGACCTCTCTTGTGCGGAACTTTTGTTCTCTTTTCTCCCCCCAATCTATCTTTTATTGTTGCTATAATTTTCTTATTTTCAGCATATTATACTTTTATTTTCGTTTTAATGCTTCTCCGTCTCCTTTAAATGTTACCTTCCCATGAAAGATAACATTTTTTCCGCACTCCTTTTTATATAACTGATAGTCAATATACTAAAAATACAGTGCGGAACTTTTGATTCCTTTTTCATCCTTTATTGTCCTCGAAAAGATTACATTTCTTCCGCACCCTTTTCCTCTTCAGACCTCTCTTGTGCGGAACTTTTGTTCTCTTTTCTCCCCCCAATCTATCTTTTATTGTTGCTATAATTTTCTTATTTTCAGCATATTATACTTTTATTTTCGTTTTAATGCTTCTCCGTCTCCTTTAAATGTTACCTTCCCATGAAAGATAACATTTTTTCCGCACTCCTTTTTATATAACTGATAGTCAATATACTAAAAATACAGTGCGGAACTTTTGATTCCTTTTTCATCCTTTATTGTCCTCGAAAAGATTACATTTCTTCCGCACCTTTTTTCTCTTCAGACCTCTCTTGTGCGGAACTTTTGTTCTCTTTTCTCCCCCCAATCTATCTTTTATTGTTACTATAATTTTCTTATTTTCAGCATATTATACTTTTATTTTCGTTTTAATGCTTCTCTGTCTCCTTTAAATGTTACCTTTCCATGAAAGATAACATTTTTTCCGCACTTCTTTTTATTTTAGAATAAAAGATATCAAATCTTCCGCATCTATACACTTGGGATTTCAATGCGGAAAAATTGTTATGTTTTTTACTACCTTCTCTTAAATCTTTCAATCTTTCCGCACTTGTGATTTCAAAGATTACATTTCTTCCGCACATTCTTTAAGATGAAATAAAAAAATTTTTTTCATTCTTTATTTTAGTTATCTATTTTTTTATTAATTTTATTTTTATTTTACATTGTTGCATAACTAATTGAACTTCAGTAATCTGAAATTATATTTTAGACTATTTTGCGGAATAAATGAAAAGATATTGCGGAACTTTTGAAAAAAAAATGCGGATAAAATGATAGATTATTTTGGAAAGATTGTTATCTTTGCGTTGTTAAATGGTTTTATATGGAAAATAATAATGTAGATAACAACGTAGATAAAATTGCAGAAGGAGATGACTTGAAGCGTATTCTGGAAGTAGCAAATCAAGTGCTCCGCAATTTTGCAGATTCAACAGATCCTTTGTGTAAGAAGGTAAAAGTGGGTTTTATCATTGATAATTGTGTTCCATATTCATTTCGTGGGGATGGAGGAATCAATTTTTATACTAAGCGTTCTGTTTATGAGATGTTCGAAAATCCATCTTCGGAGTATCATTTTTTTGCTCCATTGTATCAGATTATGGATACCTATCGAATTCATTTTACGTTGTATGATGTTCTACCTGCGGAGTTGGATGAGTTTCAGAAAGGCATATTGTTGAAGATCCGTCGCCCGATGGAACGCTTTTATTCCAACTTAATGCGTTCGAAAGCTGGAGAAGAGTTGTTTATAAAGATGCAGGATAAACAATTTGATTCAGTTACAGATGTCACGTTTTTTCAGAGTAACCGTTTAACGCAGGCGAGACAGAAATTTTCTTTGATTCAGAAGAAGTTTATGAGTTATATGATTGCTAACTTCCAGAAAAGTAATCCTCAGATTTTTGGTGGTGCATGTATGGATGTGCCTACGGCAGAGTTGGTGAGTGTGGGATGTGCTAGTAGCAATTTGTCGTTACGTAGAAGTTTATCTGAGTTGCAGAAGAAACTTTGTGTCGATTTTGAAGATGAGGATGGCAATTGGCAGTCGATAGCATTGATTACAAAATTGGAGATGGCCAAGTGGGGAAAATCTATCTATGTGGAGATGAGTCCGACAATGGTCAGTTTAGTGAATAGAATCACGGCAATCGGTAATTATACGACGATGAATTTGAGTACGACCATGCGTACTCGTTCATATACTACATTACGATTGTATGAGTTGTGTTCTCAGTTTAAGAACAGTGAGAAGATGATGGTGAACATAACGGATAAACACTTGAGGGAGTTGTTGAATTGTGAGGAGAAGTTCTCCGATAGTTGTGATTTTGAACGGTATGTTATAAAACCCGCACAGGAAGAGTTGGAGCGAATGGCTAATGAAGGGGAAAGTGAACTTTATTTTGACTATACCATTGGTAATAAGGTTTCGGTACCTGGTCAGAAGAGACGTGCCATTACGAACTGGATCTTCTTTATTAAGGTGGTTGGTAATTCATTCCGACAAAATCTGCTTAAGATGAACAAAAAGGATAAGGAGAAGCTTTGTGTTGATTTTTATATGGAGGTTATCACTTCATTCTTCCCTGATACGTATATACAGGAGGATTATATCCGGAAGTTCAAAATGTTGGATTATGATACGCAGTTAAATTATGTTGAGGAGTTGAATTTTAAGTTGCCTAATAAAAAGGAAAAGGATGCAAAGGAATATCTGAATTCTTCTTTACGCAATTTATTAAAAACAAAGAGTGCCAAGCCTCTTTCGTTTGACTTTCAATAATCAAAAAATAGGTTCTCAGATGTGTTGGATAATATAATTATTGAGATACATCCAAATGACATATCTTGAGCATTTTCCTAATGTCATAAAGAATGTTACATATTTTATGTTGGAGTGTAGATATCCCAAAGCAATGTTGATGACATCTCCTATGACGGGGAGAAAAGAGAAAAAAGCCATAACAGCACCTTTTTTTTCAACCCATTTGTGTATTTTTAATAGTTGTTCTTCTCTTACGCCTAAATATTTTTCAATCCATTCTATTTTTCCTTTACTGCCAAGCCAGTAACATGTCAGTCCGCCTAATGTGTTGCCGATTGTACCTAATATAATACATGCCCATGGGGAGGAACCAGAAATCAATAAACCTGTTAAAATCAATTCTGAACTGAAGGGTAAAATGGTAGCGGAGAGAAAGGATGCTAAAAAAAATCCCCAATAGCCGTATTGAATCAAGAAGTCTATCATAGTAGATTCCACTCGTAGTCAGGAAATAACAAGAAGGCGATAGAGCTGAGTAGAAATATCCCCCATCCTATTTTGGTAGATAGGGAAAAGTCGGAAGAGAAGGCTTGTCCGATCAAAAATGAGGAGAAGAAGAAAAACAACGGAAGAAGAAGCGCATCGCTTGTTATTCCTAGACAAAGCAGAAGAACTGTAATTATGAGCATATAGAGAATAAACATTGTTTCTTCTCTATTTCGTATGCTTTGATGGGAACGTAAAAAGAAAACTTTTACGATTGAGAATATATTTATTGCGCTGATGATACAAAGGTATAATAAGGTATTTTCATTTAATTCAGACCATACTGATGGTGCATTGGAAAACCATGAAGTGAGATAGTTCGTCCAATAATATGTATTATCTGTTGCTACATATATAAGTGTTGTGTATAAGAAAGGTATGGATATGCCCATGATGTAGGCTATGAATGTTCGGAAGGATAATGTCTTTTGTTGGTAAAACAGTAGAAATAAGACAAGTGTATAGAAGATGCAGGAATGAGAGAACAAGGTTGCTATTCCTAATAGAATACCAATATTAAAAATCCCAATTGTTATTTCTCTTTGTGAACATTCGTAGAGTTTGAACGAAAAGAAGATGATTAAAGCAAAGAGAAGGACAATAATCAGGGCGATACTGAAAGCGTGAGGCCTGAGTGCCAGCGAGGAGATGACGATAAAGATAAAGGCAGGAAGAATTGTTCTAACTGCAATAAAAGAATAGATTTCGTTGATCCATACCATCGAAAAAGCCACAAGCAAAAGAATGATGCTGGATAGAACGATAGCGGGAATAGATAGAAAGTCAAAATTATGAGCAAAAAGATAAGCCAGTGGAGAGTTGCCTAGCAATAGGTTCTCCACTGGTAAAACTTCATTTGTAGATTCAAATAATCCACTCCACAGTAATATTACAGTAATTATACAGAAAGCAATATTCGATGCTTTCGGAAGAATTAAATCTGTATAGCTACGAAAATCCATGGTTTTATTTTAAATCCTTGCCGATGTCGCTTCTGAAATACTTTTTATCGAAATTGATTTTTTGTACGTTTTGGAAGGATTGAGCCAATGCTGCTTCTTTGTCTTTACCGTAAGAGCTGACAGAAAGAACACGTCCGCCGCTAGTGACTAATTTTCCATCTTTCATTTGTGTTCCTGCGTGAAAGACGATACTGTTTTGAACATTTTCAAGTCCAGTTATTTCTTTCCCTTTCTCGTATGCTTCTGGATAGCCACCTGACACCATCATAACGGTGACAGCAGCACGTTCGTCTTCAATCAATGTTTTAGTACCCAAAGAGTTAGTTGCCACACCTTCGAAGAGATCTACAAGGTCTGATTTTATACGAAGCATAACAGCTTCTGTCTCGGGATCACCCATGCGTACGTTGTATTCAATGACCATTGGTTCATTCTTTACATTGATAAGACCGAGAAAGATAAATCCTTTGTAGCAGATATTTTCTTTTTTCAATCCTTCAATTGTAGGGATTACAATGCGTTCCTCTACTTTTTTCATGAAGGTTTTATCTGCAAATGGAACTGGAGAAACAGCACCCATTCCTCCGGTGTTAAGACCTGTATCGCCCTCCCCGATTCGTTTGTAGTCTTTTGCTACAGGGAGTATTTTATAATCGTTTCCATCGGTTAAAACGAAGACAGAACATTCGATGCCCGATAGGAATTCTTCAATCACGACAGTTGCACTTGCATCACCGAATTTTCCATCCAACATGTTTTTTAGTTCCTGTTTAGCTTCTGCAAGGTCGTTGATAATCAACACACCTTTACCAGCAGCCAATCCGTCGGCTTTCAATACATAAGGAGCTTGAAGTGTTTCTAAAAATTTACAACCATCTTCCAATGTAGAAGCAGAAAAACTCTTGTAACGTGCAGTTGGAATGTTGTGACGCATCATGAAAGCCTTGGCGAAGTCTTTACTTCCTTCTAACTGAGCACCTTCTTTGGATGGTCCGATGACCGGTATGTTCTTTAATTCAGGATCTTCTACGAAGAAGTCGTAAACGCCCTTCACCAAAGGATCTTCCGGACCGACAACAACCATATTAATGTTTTTCTCCAAAACGAACTTCTTGATGGCTGGAAAATCTGTAGCTGAGATAGCTACATTTTCTCCTACGGTAAGGGTCCCACCATTACCTGGAGCGATATATAACTTATCAACTTTGTTGCTTTGGGACATCTTCCATGCCAATGCATGTTCGCGTCCTCCAGAACCTAATAGTAATATATTCATACGAATCAATTATTAATTATTTTATCGTTTAAGACTTCGAAAAGATACCCTTCTGATTTGAGAAATTCGATGGCCTTTGGTAGGGCATATCGTAAGTTCTTCTCTGCTTTTAACGAATCATGGAAAACTATTATAGAACCGTTTCGAGTATATTTTTTTACGATATTCAAGACTTTTTCACCTGATATCTTTTGGTTGTAGTCACGAGTAACAACATCCCAAAAAACGATGAAAAACTTCTTTCGTAGAATGAAAAATTGTCCATAGCGTAATGTGCCATGAGGGGGACGAAAAAGGTTACTATTTACATGTTCGTTTGCCTTGTAAACATTTTCGATGTATTTCTTACTAAAGTTTGTCAGTCCTGCCAAATGATTATACGTATGGTTTCCTATGGTATGACCATCATTCAGGATCATTTGGAATATATCCGGATGTTTTTTTACATTTTCGCCCACACAGAAGAAGGTTGCTTTTATGTTGTGTTGACGAAGCAGTTCTAAAACATAAGGTGTTACCTCTGGAATAGGACCATCATCGAAAGTTAAGTAAACGGTCTTCTCTTTTTTCGGAAGTCGCCAAACCGTCTTCGGAAAAATTTTCCGAATGACGGTTGGTACTTGTTCTATTAGCATGACTTTAATTCAAGCGTTTGTAAATATTCATGAATTTTTGGTACAGATCGTAATCCTCCTTCAAATCCTCATCTTTAACTCCTGTAGATTGTCTAATCTGCATGATATCTGCGAATATAGAGAAGTACTCTATAAAGTCGGATGATACAGTTCTCTGTTTTTTTGAATCCATATCGGCAATCCATGTGAGATACTGAAGAGCATTCTCTCGCATGGCCGTGAGAATAGGTTCCGCTTTCTCTGGTTCACCCAAGTCAACATATTGACGAGCCATCATCAAGCTTCCTGATGTGTAAGGAATCTGAGGAACTGGCATTACCTTATTACAATAGTCTAATACTTCAATGGCCTTTGCTTTATTCGCACTTTCTTTTGCTTTATTTGCAGACTCGTCAATTTGACTAGCATAGTTATTCAATTGTTGAATCATGTCAGCTATAGATAGGTCTTTAGAACATCCAGTGATTTCACTTGCAATTGCAGGAGCTGATGCAATCAGTAATGAGTCGCTGTAGCTGGTATGGTTATTAATCCTATCGTTGTTATAGTATATTCGGCTTAATGATCTATAAGCGTTCATATAACTAGCATTAGGTTGATTCATTGTGTTAATATTCGCAGGCGTTTGTGTAAGAGCCCATTTAAGCACTTCGCAGTATTGTTTTTCTACTTTTGCTTTTGAACTCTCTGCCATGATAGCATCAACTAAGCGAACAAACATAAAGCGGAGTGTTGAAGTCATGCGGAGATTGTTCTCATCCATATAGATATCTGGATTCTCAGCAATTCCACCCCATTTAAACTTATGCATCAAGTTATCGTATGTTCGGTCGATATTGACATATTCTCCTTTGGCAAGCACACCTCCTGTTTTAGGAAGAACTCGATAAGCCATACCTTCAAGAGAAAGATATCTTTGCAGACCAAGGTAACTGTCGCTTCCTACTGTGACAGCAAAATAGATTGGACGTTTCCAATGGTTATTCTGCAATAGATCCATGATCATCACTTCGTGTTTGCCAAGATAGCTCTTGGAAGATAGGTTCATTTGTATTCTATCAACAATCTGAGCTTTGTCTTTGCTGGATACTGCACCGTTGGCAACAACTTCATCCTTGTTAACATCAAGATAGAAACGTTTAGAAGGAATGAAGTTAATATTATCGTCTCCAAACGGATTGTATTGCTTATACTTTATAGGATTTTTTGCGATGTCGAGAGCTAAATCTATATTAATCTCTGGCACGATTGGTGATAGATAAGCTACATCCAATCTTCCGTTCATGTAGTCTTTGGCCTCTAAAGACAATGGAAGCGGATCGGAGTCGTATGCTTGATGTTTCATTTGATCTACATACCAACCCATTTGTAAGTAGCTTAGATTGGCCACACGGGCATCTGTTCCTGCTCCTTCTACTTCTTGGTTGTACCATAGAGGGAATGTATCATTATCTCCGTTGGTGAAGATAACGGCATTGGGCTCTAATGAAAGAAGGTAGTTTTGTCCGAAGTCACGACAAGTATAACGACCAGAACGATCATGATCATCCCAGTTTTGACTTGCCATTAAGACAGGAACTCCCAGACAAAGAATCGTAGCAGCTGTTGCTGCGATTCTTTTGTCGATAAATGCTTTCAGTTTATCCGCTATAAAAAGCACGCCTAATCCAATCCAGATACAGAACGCATAGAAGGATCCTGCGTATGCGTAGTCACGTTCTCTTGGTTGGTATGGTGTTTGGTTCAAATACAGAACGATGGCAATTCCTGTCATGAAGAACAGAATAAAGGTAATCCAGAAGTTCTCTGTTCCTTTCTTTCCCTTAGAGAATTGGTAAAAGATACCGAGAATACCCAAAAGGAATGGTAAGAAATAGTATTTGTTACATCCTTTGTTTGCCTTCAATTCATCTGGCATAGTACTTTGGTCGCCCAATCTATTATCAATAATGTTTAAACCACAGATCCAGTTACCATGAAGCACTCCACCATGACCTTGGATATCATTCTGTCGGCCCACAAAGTTCCACATGAAGTATCTAAGATACATAAATCCAACCTGGTAGGAAAAGAAGAACCTCAGATTCTCTCCGAAGGTAGGAACGACCTTAGACTTCGTATCGCCCATAGCACTATAGTGAACTTTACGCCCTTTTATCTTACCCCATTGTTTATATGCTTCAACATGAGCAGGTTGTTTACTATACATACGAGGGAAGAGCATACAAAGATCATATTTATATGTTTTCTTTTTATCGTATGCTTCGTAGCTATCCTTTTCGTTCTCTTTTGTTTTTATCTTCTTTGCATAGAGGTTTTCTTTTTCCTCAATATCCAACTCCCAACCTTTATTCGTTTTTTTACGTTTTAGTTCAGAAGCGTAACTTTCTCCATATAATAATGGTGTATCACCATATTGTTCACGGTTCAAGTAGCTTTTCAATGCAAATACATCGTCAGGTGAATTTTGGTCCATTGGTGTATTTGCAACAGAACGGATGATGATGGTTGCATAGGTTGAATAACCCAATAGAATAACTGTACAGCATAGAATAATAGTATTCAGGAATGGAATACTGATACGTTTGTTGTTTTTTAGAAGAACAATAAATAGTATGATGGATAATAGAACACCGATGATTGGACTGATTCTTCCTCCTAAGAATGGAATACCCAAAAGAAGAATGGATAATACAAAAGCGATAATCATTCTTAGGTTGACAGCTTGTCCGTTCTTGTTGGTTGATGTCAGATCCGCTTTTTTCGAAGTAACCATTGTTTCATAAACACCCCATATCAGGCAGGCAATCAGAAGGACTGCATAGACAACAGTACCTACATTGAAACTGAATCCTAAGGTGTTGACAAAGAATAGTTCAAACCATCCTGCCACTTGTACAAAACCTGGAATTATACCATATAGAATAAATACAAGGATAACACATGAGATACCTAAGGCAATTATGCTTCCCTTTAATGTTGCATCGTATTTTTTAAAGTAATATACAAGCACCAATGCGGGAATCGTCAGCAAGTTCAAAAGGTGTACACCTATAGAAAGACCCATTAAATAGGCGATCAGTACTAACCAACGGTTGGCGTAAGGTTGGTCTGCTACATCTTCCCATTTCAGAATTGCCCAGAATCCAACAGCTGTAAAAAGTGATGAATAGGCATAAACCTCACCTTCTACGGCAGAGAACCAGAATGTATCGGAGAAGGTATAAGCCAATGCTCCAACAGTACCGGCACCTAAGATGGCTATGGTTTGAGCGGTCGTAATCTCATTGTCATTCTTTAAAATAAGTTTACGAGCTAAATGTGTAATGGTCCAGAATAAGAACAATATACATAATGCACTACAGATGGCCGAGAAACTATTGACCATCATGGCTACGTGTGCTTGATCTGATGCAAAAAGGGTGAAAAACCTTGCTGTCAACATAAAGAAGGGTGCTCCCGGTGGGTGTCCTACTTCTAATTTGTCTGCTGTTGAGATGAATTCGCCACAATCCCAGAAACTGGCTGTTGGCTCAATTGTCAGTAAATATGTAATGGCTGCAATCGCAAAAACCATCCATCCGACAATGTTGTTGTACAATTTGAATCGCTTCATTATAAAATTATATTATTATTTTTCAAGTATAGAATATGCCCTTTTCGCATACGAATTGCAAAGGTAGTGTTTTTTTTGTAGATTAGGAATGAAATATTGATGAATTCGATAGATTTTATATGATAGAGGAGTAGATACTAATAAAGCCAGGAAGATTCCTGGCTTTATTTATTAATCATCCAAGTGAATTATTCTGCAATTGCCTTTGGATCTGGACCAAATTGATTTTCGCCCTTGTCACCTTCTTTGCAGAACCAGTAAAGAAGAACGAAGTTAACAATAGGAATTAAACCTAATAAAATATAAATTCCTTTTTTGTTAATGTCGTGAAGTCTGCGAACACCAACAGCTAGTGATGGAATACACAATGCTAAAGCAAAAATCAGACCTATAGTAGAAAGTATAGGTAATTGTGCATATATTCCTACAAAATAAAGAGGGTAGTATATGCACAGAAAAATTAGTGTGAACATCCAATACTCTTTTCTTCTCGCACGACCATTAAAATTTGCGTAATTTTTTAAACATTTAATAAACCATTCCATTTTTTAAAAATTTTTTAAGTTTAACATATAAATTATTAATTCTCTTTTGTTTCTAGATATTTATAATCATTATACAATTGAATAAGGAATCTCTCGCTATTACTCTCTTGTTGTTCAAGATTCAACTTTTTACTTATTGACCTTGCTATTTCCGTTTGTTGGGAAACATAATTGCGATCGTATAATGCTTTTAAAATTAATGCTTCTTCTTTCTCTGTCATGGCATCCAGTTGAGAATAGACGGGTTGATAATCCTTTTCCACATATCTATAATCATCTTCAATAGACACATTGACGAGTTTCTTTGTCTTCTCATTTACGACATAGCATCCAGCTGCCATGTCACCTATCCTTTGTCCATATTTATTAATAAAGATGAGACCAATGAGCATACTGTCGATAGGATAGATAATCCAACGTAATAGACATTGTTGAAATGTGGGGGGCTGACAATTATCAGAAATGACTTTTATCTTCATGATCTTCTTCCCTATTGTTTTTCCATTCCAGAAATATTCTAGTATAAGATTCATGGTATATATGAGAACATATAAAGCGACTATGAAAAAATTGTCGAAGTTAAAATAGGAAGTAATAAAAATGAGTAAAATCAGAGATATCAGCCATTGAAAGGATCTGTCGATACCCAAAGCTATCAATCGACTGTCAGTTCCTGCGACCTGATAGTTCATTTTAACATATTGCCCGTTGACTATCTCAATTTTCCCTGTCATTATTCTTTTGTTTGTGTTTTTGCAAAGTTATTAGATTATATTATTTTTGCAAAAATTTATTTATAAATGAAAGAAAATATTTTCGTCAGACAAAATAAGAAAAAATGGCTGAAATATGAAAAGGAAATAAAACATCTCAGTACATTATCTACGCAACGTATAGCGGATTTGTATCAGGATGTTACGGCGGACTTATCATATTCACAAAGTCAGTTTCCTGAAAGTAGAGTCACGTCCTATTTAAATAATATGGCGCTTTCTCTTCATGACTATGTTTATACGCCACGTAAGACAGACTTTATTCGTTCGACGATACATTTTTTTTCATACGTCATTCCTAAATATGTGGCAGAAGCCCGTTTTGAATTTCGATTGTCCTTCATTATATTCCTGTCGTTCACTATCGTTGGTGTTATTTTAGCTGTTCAGGACATGGAAAATATTATTGACACGTTAGGTCCTGGTTATGTTAATATGACACTTGAGAACATAAAAAACGGGGTGCCGACAGATGTATATGGAAATAGTAATGAGACTGATATGTTTTTGTTTATTGCGTTAAATAATCTACGGGTAGATATAACAACATATTCATACGGGGTGATACCGATTTTGGGTCCTGGATATATTATGATGAAAAACGGAATCATGTTAGGCGAGTTCCAGACCTTATTCTTTTTAAATGGCGTAGGGTTTCAATCTATGACGGCTATTTGGATCCATGGAACGATTGAGATCTCCACTATCATCATAGGTGGGGCTGCCAGTCTTGCTTTAGGTTTGGGCTGGATATTCCCTAAGACATATTCGCGAAAAGAGGCGCTGAAGCGAAGTGCGCTTCGAAGCATCAAAATATTCATATCTATTATTCCTCTGACCATCTTGGCGGCTTTCTTTGAAAGTTTTATTACGAGGCATACGGAATATCCTTTATTTGTCAAGCTCCTAATCATCTTCGGATCGTTGGCATTTATTATTTTTTATTATGTGATTCTCCCTAATAAAATAAGGAAGGAGGAGGAACTATGATGTTTCCTTTCAGATATATCATCCTTATTATAGGATGCTTTGTCACTTTTAGTTGTTATAGTGTTCCTACTCCTACAGATGAAATAGTAGATGTCGTCGAGGAGGTGTATGATGAAGAAGAGGAGGAATCCTTTGAGCCAACGAGTGATAGTTTGTCGCATGAAAATGTAAGGGAGTATTTGACGGACTCTAGATATGAGAATTATTATGGTCCAGGGAAGAAGATGAAACCCTATGAAGAAGATGAGCCTTTTGATCTTTTTGATATTTCAGGAGTTGTAGGTCCTTTGTATTATCTGATTGTAGGTATAATTGTCTTCTTGATTGTCACCGTATTGGTTGTTGTTTTGAGTCGATATAGAGTAAAAAGGAAACATAAAGAAGAGTATGTTAGTAAACAAAGCGGAGAAAAACTAGAAGGCGGAAATTTGAATGAGGCTTTGAATAATCAAAATTATAAGGAAGCTATACGTATTGTCTATGTGGAGACGTTAATTTGGTTGAATGATCAAAAGTTGATAACATGGGAAAAATCAAAGACGCCTATTGAATATTATTATGAGATGTCTGATGTAGCGAAAAAGAGATATTTCAAGGAATTAACCCGTGTATTCTTAATAGCCCGTTACGATAAGGGAATAGTAGATCGTATGTTATTTGAAAATGCACAAGAAAATGCGCTATTAATTAAAAAGAAATGAAAAATAAGATATTACATATAATAGTGCTGATCTGTTCTGTATTGGTCTTTGGATCTTGTGAAAGACATGTTACGGATTGGGCATGTTCCTTTTCTAAGGTAGCTAAGGACCCGTTTGGCGTGTCCGTTTTTGATGAGATTATCTTTACGAACAATCATGTATATAGGGATCTTGAATCTGGTGAATATAGTAATCAATTGGATACGATTACTTCTACTCTTTTGTGTGTTGGACAATGGAATGAACCACGCAGAATTTGTTATAATGAATCTGTATATAAGAGAAGTCAGAAGAAGTTGGCAACAATCATTGCAAAGGATGAGTTTTGGAATCAAGAGGATTGTCACCCTTTTGATGTAGAAAAATTTGCCGAAGAAATAAAGAAGAAAAAGCGTCCTGAGGTCTCAAAGATCTTTATAAAAAAGACGGGGAAGTATTATTATTTTCCTACGGAGATGTGTCGTTCGCGTATTTATCCTGAGAATAATAAATATTTATGGCAATATGATTCTGTTCAGGTTATTGCGACGATTGATGATGAGCCTGTTGCCTTGAAATATGTTAAAAACGATGGTGCACCCTTATTGCTGGTCTCTATTCCTCTCCTCTTCACTAATTATGGAAGTACCTATGTATATGATGATACCTATTGCTGTGATTTGATTGTTGACCTTATGAATGAGGTGAGTGGATTTGGAAGTTATTCTTGGCTTCTTCATTACGAAAGTGTCTTAGGGAATCCACGTAAATATGAAACAGAGGATACACGTGTTCGCAGTAAAAATAATTCTAATTCTTCTTCAGTCAATTTATTTCCTTTCTTGGAAGATCTCTGTGTTTTATCCGTCATTGCTTTGTTCATCGGATTTTTATTGTATTATTCCAAGAGAAGGCAGCGGATTATTCCTGTTATTAATAAACCAAAGAACAGAACGGTTGATTTTGCACAACAGATAGGAAAGAATTATTATTGGAAGAAAGAGTCGGGTGTTATTCTAAGAAAGAAAATAGTCATATTTTTGGAGTTAATTAGGGAAAGAACGAATCTCAGGTTTGAAAACGGTGATTCGTTACATGATGATATAGTTTGTCTTAGCAAATTGATTGGATTGAAGAATGACGAAGTGGAAAAATTGTTTGTCAATTTGTTTGAGATTCAGCGAACAAAGGCTGATGTCTCATTAGGGCTAATGAAAAACTATATTAATAAAATGAATGTGATAATCAATAAATTAAAATAATATATGATGGGCGAAGAGATTATAACGGATTTAAAGTTTCAGGAGAAAGTGCAATTATTAAAGGAGAAGGTATCTTCTATAATTATTGGACAGGAAAAGATGTTGGATCTCCTGTTAACGGCGGTATTGGCAGACGGACATACTTTGATTGAGGGTGTACCAGGTGTAGCTAAAACTTTGACAGCACGTTTGTTGGCGAAGCTAATCAGTGCAGATTTTTCACGTATTCAGTTTACATCAGATTTGATGCCTTCGGATGTGTTGGGAACGAATGTTTTTAACATGAGTACCAATCGATTTGAGTTTCATAAAGGACCTGCATTCGGAGATATTATTTTGGTGGATGAGATCAACCGTGCTCCTGCTAAAACACAGTCGGCTTTGTTCGAGTTGATGGAGGAGAGACAAACCACCATCGATGGCGAATGTCACAAAATGAGTGATGTATATTCGATTGTTGCAACACAAAACCCTATTGAACAAGAGGGAACTTATCGTTTGCCAGAAGCTCAGTTGGACCGTTTCTTATTTAAGATAATGGTTTCATATCCTTCTGTAGATGAGGAGGTGAAAATCATTCAAGCTCATAATTCCAACATGAAATATACGAAGTTGGAGAATGTTGAACCGATTCTTACGAAAGAAGAATTACTCTCTTTAAGAGAATTAGCACATTCTATTTTCATTGATGAAAAATTAATGAAATATATTGCTTTGTTAATTCAAGAGACTCGTACCAATAAGTCTATTTATATTGGTGCGTCTCCTCGTGCATCTATTGCTTATCTGCATGCAGTAAAGGCTTATGCGTTAATTCAGGGAAGAACATTTGTTATACCGGATGATATTAAGATATTAACCTACCCTATTTTATGTCATCGTATTATATTAACAGCTGAAGCTGAGATGGAGGGTATGTCCATCGAATCTGTAATTGAGGATATCATATCAAAAGTGGAAGCTCCTAAATGATTGTATAATAGCTGAATTATGTTTTTAACAAAGCGTTTTCTAATTTTGTTGACTGCCACTGTGGTCTTGACGGCAATGGGTGTGCTTTGGTCTATATTTTATTCAATAGGGATTGGAGCTATTATCTTATTGTTGCTTGCCTTTGTTGTTGATCTTCTTTCTATATTCTCAAAGGATTCTGATGTTGAGTGTGAAAGAATCATATCAGAGCGTTTCTCCAATGGTGATAGTAATCCAATTACGCTTGTTATAAAAAGCTTATATTCTCGCCCTGTAGATATTAAGATTATTGATGAGATTCCTGTCGAATTCCAAATGAGGGACTTTGAGATTCGTACTCATATTCTTCCGAATGAGGAAAAGAAGTTGGAATATAGCCTAATTCCACAACGTCGTGGGGAGTATCTTTTTGAGAAGATTCATCTCTATGTTAGTTCCAAATGGGGATTGGCAGAACGTCATTTTTTGGTAGATACTCCAGCTCATATTAAAGTCTTCCCATCATTCCTTTTCATTCGTAATATGGAGTTGCTATCAATCGAGAATAAGACGAAAGAGTGTGGTATTAAACAGGTTAGAAGAATTGGTAGTAGTACAGAGTTCGATCAAATTAAGGAGTATGTCGTAGGTGATGATTATCGAATGATCAACTGGAAGGCAACTGCGCGTAAACATCAGCTGATGTTGAATCTATATACAGATGAACAATCACAGCAAGTATTTAATGTGATCGATAAAGGAAGAGGTATGCAGCATACATTTCGGGATATGAGTTTGCTTGACTACTCGATCAATTCCGCTTTGTCTCTTTCTTATATGGTTATTCAACATAGAGATAATGCTGGATTGATAACGTTTGAGCGTAAGGTGGATACTTATATTCCTGCTTCGAGGAAAATCAATCAGATGGAACTCTTGATGGAGAATTTATATAAACAGTCTTCTACATATATCCAAAGTGATTATTCCACCTTATACGAATGGGTGCGTTGCAAAGTGAATAAACGTAGTCTGTTCATTATATATACAACTTTTGATACAAATGTGTCTATGGAACGTCAGCTTCCTTATCTTCGTAAGTTGGCATCCAATCATGTTGTCTTGGTTGTTTTCTTCAAAGATGAGGAGCTTTCGGCTATGGCTAAGAAAAAACCTATTACTGATGAGGAATACTTCATGCATGTCACAGCAGAGAATATTGAGTTCGAAAAACGTATGATTGTAAAAAATTTACGTCGTTATGGTATTCAAAGTCTTCTATGTCGCCCTCAAGATCTAAGGGTAAATGTTATTAATAAATACATTGATTTAAAGGCACATAGAGTGATTTAAACCTTCTTTTAACGCCTTCAGATTTTAATATTCTTATATCTTATACAGATAGGGTGTCAAATATTCAATTCTCAGAGAGTTAACCGACGGTTCTTTTAAAGGAAAGAATGAGGGTGTATCAAATTCAATTTTGGTACACCCTCACTTTTCATGTATTGGTCTGTTTTTTTATAATGTATCGATTAAGCGAAATTACCATTCAATATTTTTTTCTTTAATCTTTTTGGATAACCAACAATTGCCAACAGTGTAGGCAGCGATAACAAAGATATACAAAATATTGACATTAATAATTCTTGAGCCCAAAGCGACTAATAAAGTACAGAATATGGAGATACTGATGATCGTAAGCATTGCAGCACGTTGATTCATTCCAACCTTCAAAAATTTATGGTGGATATGACTCTGGTCGGGTAAGAACGGACTCTTTCCACTTTTTAGTCTGTGTAAAAATACTCGGACCACATCCATGCAAGGAACTAACAGAGGTGCAAATCCTATTGCAATCGGGTTACAGTTTGTACAATTCTCTACAGGTGAGTTGGCAAGTTTTATGCTGAGTAAGCATAAAATGATTCCAATTGTAAGAGAACCGGTATCGCCCATAAATATTTTTTTCTGCTTCTCTGCTATTCCGAACACATTGTAGTAGAAGAACGGGACAACCGTTCCTAGTGTTGAGAACGCTATGATTGAGTAGGCATATTGTTCGATTGTAAAGAAAAAGAGGCCATAGTAGAATAAGGCAACAGCACTAAGACCTGATGCTAATCCATCAATACCATCAATTAGATTCATGGCATTGATGATGAATACAATTAAAATAACAGACAAAGGGATGGCAAACCATGCTGGTAAATTGTGCAGAAATAATAGTCCGTGGAAATCACTGACATATAATCCTGCCATTACAAATAGAAGTCCGCATACAATCTGTATGGCAAACTTGGCACGATATTTAACTCCGATTAAGTCATCAGCTATCCCTATTAGATACAATAATATGAGTCCGCAAATGCCCGAAGAAATCTCTATGACATTCTTACTGAATTCGTTTAAAAGCAAATCCTGCCCCGATAATAAGTCAACCATGAGTAGGAAAAACACACAAAAGATGATTACGGGTTCAAATGCGATACCTCCTAATCTTGGAACTGTGCTATGATGTATCTTCCTTTCATCTGGTTCGTCGAATAATTTACGACGGAAGGCTATTAATAATATTTTGGGTATTAATACACCAGCAAATATTGCACTTAATAAAAAGGCAACGAAAGCATTAATTTGCCAATATGATATGGTTAATAGTGCTATCAATTTAATACAATTTATTTTTTTCTATGTTGTCTTAATATGCTTTTGATAATGAAGTTTCTCTCTTTTTTGTTCAAAAAAAAATATCCATAATCGAAGACAAATGTAGTTAAAATATTCTGAATGATAAAATTTTATAGCTTAAAAAAAGGTTTATAAACATCTATTTTTTTTTACTGTTTTGACAAATAATCATCCTTCTTTTTATCGTATCAGTGTAAAATGTCCGCTATAAACGATATCTAATTCTCCGATGGAAACAACATACCAATAGTCTGTGGATGGTAGTTTCTCCCCGTTATAGGTTCCATCCCACCCTTCTGTATCGCTTTCATTCCATTCTGCCAGTTGTTTCCCAAATCTATCAAAGATTTTTACATTACATTTCCCGTATCGTTCCAAGTTGTTTATTCTCCAGTTTTCTATCGCTGGATGGAAGTATTCAGGTATGTATATATCGTAAAGCGGTGTCTCCATCTTATAGGTGGATGAACAGCCATATTCATTGGATATGCTGATATTATATGTTTTTCCATATAAAACATTCTCGATTATATCTGCCGTAGTTTCTCCTCTACCGTCTCCGTAGTCGAAATATACAGGATAATTATCTGTCTCGTATGTTAGTTTGTATGTCTTGTTGCTGATTTCTTCGTGTGCAACGATGCTTGGTGTGGTGACAATAGTTACTTTTATGGTAGTATCTGCTGTGCATACACCGTTTTCGATATGCAAGGTATAGTTTGTTGTGGCTTCTGGGGATATAGGGAGTTGGGTGACATCGGTTGCAATTATACCATCCTCCGGATCCTTCCAAGTTATGGATGTATAGTTACTTAGATTTTTAATTTTTAATTCTGTTGAATCGCCTTCACAGATGTCTTGATCGTCGATTGTGAAGCTGATAGGCTGGTTCACGTTGATGGTGATGCTTTCTTCTGTGGTGGGACAGTTGTACATAGTGCTACCGATAAGGCTGAAGGAGGTGGTTTCTACTGGAGCGTATGAAATCTCCCCTACACTATTGCCAATAATCTGTTGTTGTCCGTTGATTGTAGCATACCATGTGAGCGTATTCGCAAGTGCATAGCTAGAGGAGAGAGTTACAGATTCCCCTTTACATATCTCATCTTTGTCTGATGAGATCTCTATGGTAGGTGTCTCATCGATATTCACGGTAAGTTTCTGCCACTCTGTTTCACAATATTTATGTTCAACAGCTACCTCAATGATCGTTGTTTCTGATGGTGCAAGAGATAGATTGACTCTTCCGGTGGACCATTGTGTGGTCAATGCTGCTTCCGGTGTCGTCTTATATAAGAATTGATTCTCTTTTATGCCGTTGTGTATCAATTTTATTTCTGCATTTGCATTAGGACAAATCGTTAAATTTTCCGATGGAAGGGTTATTCCTCCTTTCTTCTCGACTGTGACATGCTTCTCTTCTGAATAGGCGGTAGGACATGCCTCATTGTATTTTGAAACGATTCGATAGGTGGCTGGCTCAGATATCTTATCTGTATATGAGTTTCCCATAAACGAAGTTATCTCATGATAGTCTGTCTCATAGTCATATTTTCTCTGCCAGGAGAGTCCGTTGCAATCTTCTGCTTCAACGTATAATGTAATATCTCCATCGTTGCATATTCCTTCTTTTTCGATGGAAAGGGCTATTTTAGGTTGTCTTTCAACCCATACATAATTGGATAGCAGTAGTGTTTCACAGGCGTTTCCTATGGTAAGTTTATACTCGGACTCTTCCTCTTGGGGCGTGTCATGGATGGTAAGGGTGTTTTCAGCAAAGAGAACTCCATTTTTTGTCCATTGGATGGTATTGTTCTTCCCTGAATATTGTTTTGCTTCTAATTGAATTTCAGAACCATAGCAAATGAATTGATCATCGTTGGTGGTCAGCTCTGCTAAGATTTTTTCTTCCACCTCAACAAAAAGAGGGTCAGAGAATATTTGTGGGCAGTAGGATCCTTTGGTTTTTAGTCTGTAATAGGTATTTGTTTCTGGTGAAACTTCCAGACTGGTTTTCAGTTCGTTGTCGAATACAGTATAGTTAACGCCATCCGATGAACTTTCCCATTCCAATGTATTGGAATCTCCGTAGGATGCGGATAAAATAATGCTTGTGTTTGGACAGATCTTTGTGTTAGGTGTTGATAATGTTAAGTCGGATGCTTTCTCAACCTCTACGGAAACTGTTTGATGGACATCAGGGCAGACATCCCCTTGAATGGTAAATTCATATAGGGTATTGTCTGTCGGTATATCTGTTGTTTGAAAATCATGACTTAGCGTATCGCCATTTTTTGTCCATACTCCCTCAGTGTAGCTCCCTTTTGTCTGTATGGCAGAGAGATTGATTTCTGTTCCTGCGCATAGGATTGAAGGCACTTCATTGATGCTGAATTCAATAGGTTCTTCTACTATTACTTCGATGAAATCGGAGTAAATTGTGTTGGGACATACGTCGTCTCCTGGATATTCAATCCAGTACATAGTTGAATGAGAAGGTGTATTTGTGAGTTTTGATGTTAACTCAGAAGAGAACTCTTTCCGTCCTGAGTCGTCAGATAAATCTACGGCAACCCATACGAGAGAGGTCGCTGTCCCATAATCGGCAGTAAATTCAATTGACTCACCTGAACAGATCTTCTCTTTATCTACGTTTAGTGCTAACTCTACGGGTTGCTGTACATTGATAGTGTAGGTGTGTGTGAGATCAGGACAAGCTCCGTTAGAGACGGTTATGGAATAGTCAGCAGATTTTTCGAGAAAAATTGTTGTCTCTAGGTTGGTGTCAAATTCCACTCCATCTTTCTTCCATGAATAGGTATGGTTTTGAACTTCTTGTTCATCTAAGCCGGTGAATGTGAATGAGATTTCCGTCCCTGCACATAACGTAGGTATTGTCCCCCACTCTATGTTTAAACTGAAATCTACATCAACGCTGATCGTTGGTGAGAATATAGTAGGACAGGCACCTGTTCCTGTTGTTTTTAGTTTAAAGTAATAATGTTCGTATTGTTTGATTGGGAACGTTTGAGTGGAGGTGAGTTCCGTGGAAAATGTTGTGAAGTCAATATTGTCGGTCGAGTATTGCCATTCTAATGAAGTTGCATCCACGTATTCAGCTGATAATGTGATGGTTTCTCCTTGGCAGACCTTTGTTTGTGCTGTTGAGATAGATAATTCAGATGAAGTTTCTACTATTACGTCAAACATCTTACTAAATTCTGGACATACTTTTCCTTTTGCCCTAAATTCATACGTGGTATTTTCTGTCGGATAATCTGTTGTTGATGCGGTAGTGCTAAATGTTACACTATTTTTACTCCATGTCTCTGTTACGGTGCCAGTCGATGAAGAGGTAGTGGCAGTAAGGACCACTGGATTACCAGCGCAGACAGTCTGATGATCGATTGTTACATCATAATCGAGTTGTTCTTCTACCTCTATTTTAAAAGTCTGTTTCTGAGATTCACATACTTTATCATTTGCATAGAAAGTGATGGTTTGGTTGTCGCTGACATCCTCAATTGTTAATTGTTTTTCTGTCGAAGGAATGTCGTTCCAAACGTAGTAGATTGGATGGCCACTTTTCAGGATTGGTTTATAGGTTATGTCACTACCAGCGCATAGAAGCGTATCGGGTATTTCCTCTATGACAATTGGAGTATGTATGTTCAATCGGAATAATACGCTATCAGAGTAACAAGTATCCTTTCTGGCAATGAACAAATAGTCTGTTGAGTCAGCAGGATAAGAGGTTATTGTCAGGGTTTCGTTGGTCTCTCCTGGAAGCTCTTTCCAAGAGGATTCGTTGTATAGTTTTGAATACCATTGTCGTTCATCTACGTTGACAGAATTCTGTTGTACTGTGGAAATGATTATTGGAGTCTCTTCGTTTGTGCAGATCTCCATTACGGTGTCTCCATCTATTTTGTACATAGGTTTCTTGCAACCAGAAGGGTGACAATTCAGTCCAACCACATTGGAGTAACTATAGATGATACAAGGGTCGGAAGGGGCTCCTTTGGATGCTATTTCTATGGCATCCGACAAAGTTTCAGCGAAGATAGCTCTGTATTCAATGATACCTTCCCCATCGTTTTCATGAGAGAGAATCTTATCTGCTGATAGATACGACCATGAGTTTCCTCCATCTTTGGATATCTGCCATGCATATCCGAAGGATGGATAGGTAGCTTCCCATTCAGTTGTACTAAAGGACGTTATTGTATGGGGAGGTTCGTCGTTACAGTCAAATCCAGTTAAATATGTTTGTGAAGTATTATCTATTCCTATGATAGGATCTCCTGGTGTTAAGTCGCCGCAGACGGCTATAACCATATCATCAATACCCATTCGGGCATATTCTTCCTGTCCTTCGTTGATAAGCTGAATATGGATATTACCTGTATAATTCTTCTCTACATCAAAAGGAATGATATGTTGCACCCAAGTAAGAGCGTCGTTTCCTCCGTTATGTGTGAAGGATTCTTCTCCTAAGATATCTCCATTGTCATTGATTATCTGAGCTTTGATTTTTATTGTTCCCCAACCAGATGTGTTTATCTCATTAAAAGAGAACAATAGTGATTTGCAGTTACAGAATGGCCCACTTATGGTTTTATCCAATAAAATATCTTTCTTGGAGGAGGAAGACGCTCCAAATCGTAGGTACAGATACGCATCGTTGCTTGAGTGAGCGATACCTTTGGCGTTGTTCTCTGGGTATTTATTCCATGAGTTAGGTACATATATAGATGTGTCCGCATCGGAAGTTACCACATAGTGAGATGCGTCAAACTCCTCACCTTCAGACGGGTTATAAAGTTTCATGCTTGAGCCTACCCCATCGTATCCTTTTATTGAGAAGGAATCAACGACACCGAAGTCTTCTGCCCATATTTTTTTTAAGTTACGGTTGAAGGAGCAATCAGCCTGTAACTTGCCTGAAGCCAATGTGTTAGAGATTGCAAATTTGTAACAACCATCATCAGGACCGCCGTTTGCAGCAATCTGCAATGCCACATTTTCAGCCTCTGATTCTGTCATTCCTCCTGTTATGATGACACGATAGCGGGTGGATTGAGTCGCATCCACTTCGGTTTCCATTTCACGTTTGTTTATACCGCTTTTATCTGTCATGTTTGTCCATTCGTATCCGTTGGGACTGCTTTGCCACAGGATATAAATGCTTGGGTAGATTTTTTGCCATGCTTCTAACACAGAAGAAGGAATATTATAACTAGAAGTATAGATACAATTACTGTTTAATTGAGCCTCTTGTGTAATGGTGGTTGATGCAACCTCTGCTTCAGGCACTTCATCTTGATCATAACGGTAGAGTGATATATCATCTAAGACAAAATCATTTCCAGCGCCACAGCTCTCCCATGATTCTAGTGTTTTAGGGTCTCTTTCCACATCGTTTACTATGCATTTAGCTTCATTTATGATTTGTATTGTGATGGTTTTATACCCTTCTGAGTTAAAATCAAAACCATATTCGGTCCATTGCCGTATGCTCTTAGGATCATCGTATGTCCCTGAGACTAGATCCCACCAAGGTATATCTTTTGTTTCGATTGAATTCAGTTCGTCTGTACCATCCCCGAGGACGATAAGTTTCAGAGAAGCTTGTTGGCATGTAAAGGAGGTTATGCTTGCCGTAAACATGCTTATATGGTATTTGTTGGCGGAACATAGAGGGAAGTCTATTTTCTGTTCATAGATTACCTCTCCCACCATACTTCCCATTGTATTGACTACCAGCATAGCGCCATCTTTATTCCCAGTATGGTCTCTTCCTAGGTTAAAATATCTTTGGGATGGATTAGCCTCGAAAGCATACGCAGTACTATTCATGATAGCATACGAGCCATCCTGTACGGATACGGAGGTGTCTAATTGACAGAAGTGTCCGGGCATTGTATGTTCAGGGTCTGCGAAATCCATTCTGACAGAGTCGGCGGCGACACCAAAGTCCTCTTTCCACACCAGATTTTTGTTTTGTGCATATATAGACAGCAGAGAGCATATCAATGAAGCTATGATTACGAGTATTTTTTGATGCATGCTATTAAATTCAGTTTTTCGGTTTTATTTATGGTTTTCTTGGCGTTGATAGTATCAACCTTTTTTATTTCTGCTGTAAAGTTACTTGTTTTTCAATAAAAAAAAGAGAATATGATGAAAAATTACCAAAATCCTATATCTTTGCATTACATAGATTGCTATAGCAAAGATCTACCTTTAATCAGTAATAATTGAACGATTTTTCTATTAGCTATCTGTTAATTATCTGTTTTTGTCAAAATTTATAAATATGTTAGTAAAAACTTTCAGTGCATCCGTTCAAGGGATTCATGCCGAAACCATTATCATTGAGGTGAATGTCACACAGGGATTTCGATTCATGTTGGTAGGGTTACCAGATAGTGCGATAAAAGAGAGTCATGAAAGAATTATCTCCGCATTAGAGTTTTGTGGAATGAAATTCCCTCATTATCAGGTTATTGTTAATATGGCGCCTGCCGATATCAGGAAAGAAGGTGCCTCGTATGATCTGCCGTTGGCTATTGGTATTATGGCTGCAGCAGGAGATGTTTTATGTGAGGAGTTGCATAAATATATCATCATGGGAGAGTTGTCGCTTGATGGTACGTTACAGCCGATAAAAGGAGCTCTGCCGATTGCGATAAAAGCCCGAGAAGAGGGGTTCATGGGTCTGATCCTTCCAGAAGAAAATGCAAATGAGGCGGCAGTGGTGAATAATCTCAGTGTATATGGAGCGAAAAATTTAAAACAGGTGATAGATTTCTTGAATAAAAAGGAATCTATCGAGCCTACTTTTGTGGATACAAGATCAGTATTTTTTGCCAATCAGGGACATTATGATATTGATTTTTCGGATGTTAAAGGACAAGAAAATGTAAAACGAGCTTTTGAAGTGGCAGCAGCGGGTGGACATAATATCATTCTGGTAGGGCCTCCAGGAGCAGGTAAGTCAATGTTAGCCAAACGAATACCAACGATTCTACCACCTCTGACGCTATATGAAGCCCTTGAAACGACAAAGATCCATTCTGTGGCAGGTAAGATTGGTAAGGAGACATCTTTGATGACACAGCGTCCTTACCGAAATCCTCATCATACGATATCTGATGCTGCATTGTGTGGCGGTGGAGGGTATCCGCAGCCTGGGGAGATCTCATTAGCCCATAATGGAGTACTATTTTTGGATGAATTGCCTGAGTTTAAACGGACAGTTTTGGAGGTGATGAGACAACCGCTGGAAGATCGTAAAATCACGATTTCAAGAGCTCGATCTACGGTGGAATTTCCTGCTAGTTTTATGTTGGTTGCCGCCATGAATCCCTGTCCGTGTGGCTATTATAACCACCCTACCCGTGAATGTGTATGTCCATCGGGTGCTGTCCAGAAATATATGAGTAAGATTTCCGGACCTTTGTTGGATCGTATTGATATACAGGTGGAGATTGTTCCTGTCCCATTTGACAAATTATCTGAGTGTACCAATGCAGAAACAAGTGAACAGATTCGTTCAAGGGTGATAGAAGCCCGGAATATACAATTAGAACGATTTAAAGGAGAAAAAGGAATTCATTGCAATGCACAGATGACCTCTCGTCTTCTTCATAAATACACGCAATTAAACGAAGAAGCGAGTGCCAGACTGAAGTCTGCCATGCTTAAGCTAAATCTCTCTGCCAGAGCCTATGACCGTATTCTGAAGGTAGCTCGAACAATTGCTGATTTGGATCACTCAGAAAATGTAGAGACCAGACATATCAGTGAGGCTATTAATTATCGAAACTTAGACCGTGAAGGTTGGGCGGGATGATTAGTGTTTGTTTTCAATGATGGATAAGATAAAGTGAAGTCATATTATAGGGGATAGATTATGATGACCTATCCCCTATTTGGTTTGTTAAACAACTTCTTGCAGTGAGGCTGTGCTTTTGTAAAACTTAAATCCTGTTGAGACAGTGGAGAGAGCATCTTGCACTAGATAGAGTGCTTCGTTTAGTTGTTTCTCTGCAGAGGTCAGTCTTGCGACCATATCTCCTACTACTATCTGTGAATTGGATTCCATGTCAGCCGCTGCTGCTAGAAGATTTTCTAAGCATGGACGAACACCTTTAACTGATAATTCAAGAAAGAGTCCCCCCTCTTCCATCTTTGATAATAATCGGTCTAATGAAACAGTTACTTCGTCTTTTCCATCATAAAGTGTGAATGTATTTTCCATGTCTATTTGTTTTTAAATTGCGATGCTAATGTATGGGATAGAATCTTAAATAAAAAATTTATTCTTTCTTTTTTATTAACAATCATATCTCTGTTGTTGATAATCAGTTAAATAAAATGAGGGTGGCGAGATTTACCCCGTCACCCTCGAATTGTAGTGTATATTGTTATAGATTAAAGCTCAAACACTTTGGAAACATCCCCTTTTTTGACATTTTTGATTCTTATTGGACCATTTTTTTCTTCATATTTTTTGATGACAAAATCGAAAGCGATGTTCACAATATCTTTAATAGGAATATATTCTTTATCAGCAATAGCTTTAATTTTTTCCACCTTATCTATATCTGCAACAGTGCAGAAATGGATTGTTTTTGATCTTCCTTCCTCTTCTTTTTTTGTTGTTTTATTGCCAGTTTTAGCCTCTATATTTTTCTCGGCTGAATCATTTTTTACCTCTTCTTTTTTTGATTCAACATCGTTTGAAGAGTCAAAGTTGTTGTTTTCTGAAATGTCAGAGATGGGATTTTTGGTTAGTCCGCCAAAAAGCGCATTCATTTTATCGTTATTCACTTTTCCCATGGCTTATCCTTTTTTTAGTTTTTTAATTAACTCATCTACTAAAGCTCTGTAGTCTTCTGCCCCACTGCTTTTAGGAGCGTACTCAGCGATGTTTTTATTTTCAAGAGGTGCTTCTGCTAGACTTACATTTTTTCTGATTTTGGTTTTGAAAACTATATCACCAAGATTTTCTCTTAGTTTTTCTTCTATCGTTTTAGATAGGTTTGTTGTTTCCCAACGTGTGATGATGATGCCAGAGACATGCGCATTAGGATTGAGTCTTTGTTGCACCATTGATACAAAATCATTGATCATGGTTAATCCCTTAAATGGAAGTATCTCTGCTACCATTGGAATGATGATATCGGTCGATGCTGTCAGTGCGTTTAGTGTTAAAAGTCCTAATGAAGGTGGGCAATCTATCAAGATGTATTCGTATTTATCAGCTACTTTTTCGAGTAGATCAGACAATATTTTTTCTCTTGCCATTACGGAAGCAAGTTCTAAATCTGCCATGGCTAATTGTAGCGAGGCAGGCACTAAATCCAGATACTTGTTTAGTTTGATGATGGGTAGTTCACTTTTCCCGATTAAAGCAGTATAAATGGAGTTTTCCACTTCGCCGTCATACAGACTGGCCGTTAAGTTTGCTTGTGCATCAAGGTCGATTAATAAGACATTGTGTTTTTTTGATGCCAATATAGTACCAACACTTGCGGTAGTGGTTGTCTTGCCTACTCCCCCCTTGTGATTGGAAAAGCTGATGATTCTTGTTTTGAGTGCCATTACTGTTAATATTTATTATTGTATGCAAATATATCCTTATTATATGTAATATGCAAATATATATTCATATATTTTTGGTATTCTGTATTTTTAATAATAGATATTGTCTATAATACGTAATTATATACTCACAAAAATATATATATTTATTTATATGTCATTCTATATTTTATAAAATATGTATTCTAATATTATTTATACTATGTATTATCTTATTTATGTATTATTATATTCTGTATATACCGTATTTTAGTGTTTAAATATTTCTATATTTGTGATAATATTATATTCTGTATAACAATATTTATTATATAACGTATGTTTATATTACTATATTTATGTATTATATATTCCTATATTTAAATATTATTGTTTATATATATGTATGTATGATTATATTTATATATGTATATATGTGTGTATAATAATCAATATGTATTATTATATGTATATTAATATGTATAGTAAGTAATATGATAGTATGTGTTCCTGTATTATTTTAAATATATATCGCTGTTAATATATATTGAGTATAATATGGATTTATTGTATAATGGATATACGGGAATATTTCTTTTGGGTAATATGGATTGATGTATTAATCTATTTTTGGGTAGTTTGTAGTTTTAGTTTGTTTAGTTCTCTTCTGCTTCCTTGAAAAATATCAATATCGACGTACCCTGTAATTCCATATACGACTCCTTCTTCTGTAAATTGCCAGAATTTACATTCATTCTTGGGTTGGTTGACCCCGTAGTGTGCCAACCAAAAGTAGTAATTTTTAAATTCTTCAGTGTCAAATATGTTGTCTTGGAAGTTAACGTAGGTGTAAATGATTGGTTTACAGTTATATTGCTTCTCTACGGTTTGAAGCCATATCAAAACTCTCTTCCGTAACTCTTCTTTACTTAATTTTCCCTGATATTCTACATCCAACACAGGAATTAGATTTCCTTCTTTTAAATCGGATGTTTCTATATAGTGTAAGGCTTGTTGTTTGGCATCTGATGTCACAGAAAAATAGTGGTATGCACCAAAAAGATATCCGTTTTCTTCTGCTCCTTTTTTATTCTGCAGGTATTTAGGGTCTTTTATGGTTATTCCTTCGGTAGCTTTTGCTAATACGAACTCTACTTTTCTGTTTTCTCCATTTGGATCCTTTGTGAGTCTCTTTGTTTCTGGGTTTATCTTAAAAGTGACACTATCCCAGTTTATATCATTCTGATAGGTTGAAATATCTATTCCAACGATTTCATTTTCTGGGAAGGTCACACTACTGTTTTGTGGGTTTTTGAATATAGCTCGCTCGATCTTATGATAAACGGTACGGAATGATTGAGGTTTTATCATCCCGATGATTACAATAATCATCAGTAGGGTAGAGCATAATCCTATGATGTATAGTCTTTTGCTTTTTCCTTTTGCTTTGTTCTGGGATGATTTCTTCCTTCTAGTCATTACTCGTGCTTATTAGAATGTACGTATTGCAAGAGCTTGATTCTCATGCTGTTCCATTATTTCGCGTTCTCCTTCGCCTTTGTCATTTATACCGCATAGATGTAGTATGCCATGGATAACAACACGATAAAACTCCTCTTTATATTCTGTTCCAAATTTTTCTGCATTACTTTGGACGGTATCTAGACTAATATACATATCTCCGCTGATGGTCTTTCCTTCAGTATAATCAAATGTTATGATATCTGTATAATAATCGTGATGAAGATAGGCTTTGTTAACTTCAAGAATTTTATTATCGTCACAGAAGATATAGGATATATCTCCTACGCTATATCCGTGCAGTCTTGCTACTTCCTTAATCCAGGCATTGACCTTCATTTTAGGAAGTTTAGGCATTGGTATATTCTCAGATTGATAGTATATCATAATATTCTTCTTATTTTTTCTCTAATTCTTCTAATAAATCTTTTATAGGTTTATTGAGAACGGGATGTATAAGTTCTGGCGCAATTTCTGAAAGTGGTTGTAAGACAAACTCTCTCTCTTGTATGAGAGGGTGGGGGATTGTCAAACTTTCCGTATGGATGGTTATATCATCATATAGTAATATATCTATATCTATTACTCTGTCTTCATATCGTTCATGATGAGCGTATGTGCGTCCCATTTCTTCTTCAATTCTTTTGGCCATTTGGAGACAAGTCTCTGGTGTACAATCTGTTTCTATTAGGATAACTGCATTAAGAAATAGATTATTAGATGAAAATCCCCATGGTTTTGTTTCGTAGATTGAAGATAGAATTTTTATATCCCCCATGACGGAGCCTAATATCACGGTAGCATTGGTGATATTCTTTTTCCTGTCACCCAGATTGGAGCCTAATCCTATATAGACATTCGACATATTGCTATAGATGGGCGAAGATATCTTCGCCCTCTGTCTGAATTAGTTTGTCTTGAACTTGTATTTCACGTCAGCCAATTCTGCGTTGGCTTTGACTATTTTGTCTTTGAGTCCTGCTTTGTAGCTGGCTAATTTCTCAGCTAAATGTACATCCGACAACGCCATCATCTCTACAGCAAGAATAGCTGCATTCTGTGCTCCGTTTACCCCGACAGTAGCAACAGGAATTCCTGGAGGCATTTGAATGATGGATAACATTGCATCCAAACCATCTAACATTCCCTTGATAGGAACACCAATCACGGGTAGGGTAGTGCTTGCTGCAATCACACCAGGTAGTGCTGCTGCCATGCCTGCACCAGCGATGATTACTTTTATCCCTCGTGTAGCTGCATTTTTAGCAAATGACTCCACTTCATTGGGTGTCCGATGGGCAGAGAGTGCGTTCATCTCAAATGGAACTTCCATCTCTTCCAAGAATTTGGCAGCTTTCTCCATCACTGGAAGATCGGAGGTGCTACCCATTATGATGCTTACTAGTGCTTTCATTGTTTTCAATATTCTTATCCTAAGAAACTCTTTAACAGACTATTGGAAGAGTTTTGTCTCAATTTAACAATTGCTTTCTCCTTGATTTGTCTAACGCGCTCACGTGTCAAATCAAAGCGAAGTCCAATTTCGTCCAAGGATAGTTCTTGGCTGTCTCCTAGTCCAAAGCTCATCTTTAATACTTCTCTTTCTTTCTCTGTTAAGGTTGAAAGAGCTCTGTCAATCTCTCTACGCAATGAATCTTTCATTACACTGCTGTCTGCTCGTGGTGAGTCAGTATTCTCTAATACATCTCCAAGACTTCCGTCTCCATCCTCTCCAAATGGTGCATCCAACGATTTTATCTGATCTGGAATATCCAGTACTTCAGATATTTTATCCTCTGGTACATCCATTTGCTCTGCTAACTCCTCTACAGATGGCTTGCGACCGTTCTCCTGCTCAAATGATGAGATTGCTCGCTTAATCTTGTTCTGCAATCCGACTTGATTAAGTGGGACACGAACAATACGTGATTGCTCTGATAAGGCTTGTTGGATGGATTGACGAACCCACCATACAGCAAATGATATGAATTTGAAACCTCTGGTTTCGTCAAATCTTTCTGCAGCTTTGATAAGACCTAAGTTACCTTCATTGATTAAATCGGTCAAACTCATACCTTTATTCTGGTACTGCTTAGCAACTGAAACCACAAAACGTAGGTTCGCTCTTACTAGTTTGTCTTTAGCTCTCTCTCCTTCTGAACCTCCATTCCGGATACGTTGAGCTAGTTCAACCTCTTCTTCTGTCGTGATGAGTTCTTCTTTAGATATATCTTGCAAGTACTTCTCCAAAGAAGCATCGCGCACTGTAATGGAATTGGTAATCTTTAATTGCCTCATTTTTGTAACAAAAATTTTTAGTCTGCAAAAATACCCATTGTTTCTTATTTTTGCAAATATAAAATGTAAATTTTTGCAAATTTAATCGCCGTTTTATTCCCTATTTATTCTACCTTATCATTTTTGTTTGCTTTTATCCTATCTATTTTATTTCTTTGTGTGAGTTAAATGGTTTTCGTATGAAACAGATCCTTTTTTTATTGTCTTGCCTTTTTCTGACTTTTGCCTCTCAGGCAACTTCTATTACTCAGAATTTGGTCTATGTGGATTCGTTAGAGTCTCTTCAAAATCCAGGCATCGGCTTTTATCGGACTCAGGGGTTACACTTGAAACCAGAAGGGAATAAACCGACGGGGACATGGGGTAATATCTCTCATCTCCGCATGGATATATCTGAGTTTTCGGATAAGGCTGTTCTCAGTGTTAATGAGACAACTCACGATACATTATTCGGTCATTCTCAACCGCTTACAGATGATGCGCTGGCTGCATTCGAAGCTACGTTAGAGGCTGTCAGGAAAAGAGGAAAAACGGCAATTGTGAGGTTTTGCTATGATCCGTATTTTAATGGGTCGGTGAAATGTGACCCTGATCAGTCCGTTATCCTGGGCCATCTAAAACAACTTGCAGAGGTCTATGCCCGAAATACGGACGTCATAACCTTTGTGGAACTGGGTATGTACGGCAGCTGGGGTGAAATGCATTCTAGTAATGTCGGAACAAATGAAAACATTGCAGAGGCGCTTCAAACCTTATTGATGAATACTCCTCCGGAACTAAAAATTGGGGTCAGACGTCCTGATATCGTGGCTACTTGGCTGGGTGTGAATCAGGGCGCTAATTATTCTGGTTTTGATATCCACTCCGACTTGTTCGCTAAAGCATGTGAGGCGAAAGGGGATACAATCTTCCGTGTCGGAATGTATAATGATGGATACCTCGGTTCTTATAGTGACTTGGGAACCATCGGCATGGGGGAAACGAATCATCAGATGACACGGGAAATGATGGTGCAATGGCTCGAAACCTACTCTTTGCATACGCCTTATGGTGGGGAACTTGTGGCTAATTATAATGGCGACCATCCTATAAATACACCGTCTTATCTTTCGTATGAGGGATTTAGAACACATACTTCTTATCTGAACTATGAATGGCATCAAGCAACAATTTTGGGGTGGAAGGACTCTATTTTTACTGGTGATGATTTAGAATATAAGGGTGTAGATGGTTATACGTATGTTGAAAACCATTTGGGTTATCGGTTTATCTTGCGTAGTTCTTCTATGCCAGATACTGTGATGAAGAATTGCCAATTAGATCTTTCCTTGACGATTCAAAATGTAGGATTTGCTAATTTATCCAAACAATCTATCGTTTCGTTTATTTTAAAGAAGGGAGATATGGTTTTCGAATTATTTCCAGATTCTCTTATCGATCCGTTTCTCTGGCTGTCTAATCAAATGACTAACGTGTCGGCTTCGTTATCTCTGCCTCAGGATTTAGAGGAGGGGGAATATGATCTCTTTATTCGGTTGTCTGAATATGGAGATATTCTTCATGATCAGAATTATCATTGTATTCAATTTGGAAATCCATCTTCTCAGTATGATGCTTCTATTGGGGCTAATAAGATTGGCCAATTTGTGTACGTTCCAACAGAATCTACAGAATTGTTTGATTTTCAGTATCAAACGAGTCTTATTTGTGATGGCCATTTATTGCTTGAATCTGATGAGTCTGTTACTCTCTTTACTGTTGATGGACAACAAATTAAACCCATGCGGGATATGAGAGGCATTGATTTGTCTATGTATAAGGGGAGGATATTGATGGCGGTTATTCGAAAACAATCGTCTAGAAGGTGCGTAAAAGTGCTGGTGAAATAAGAGTGAATGAGTTATGTAATTTACATTGATTTATCTACATAAATTCACTAAAAATATATAATTTTGTAACAATGTTTTTGTTTATCAATGAATAAATAATACATAATTATGGGTATAAATGAAATAAAAAGAAATACTATATGTCACAAAATTTGAATCCAGTAAGACCCAAGGTAAGATTCGACGGGGAGGAGATACCATTTGAATCGATCACGTTGGAGCAGAGTATGAACTCGTGTCATCATTTTGATGTGGTATGTGAGTTCATGTCGCAAAATGAGATGTGGAAGGAGTCGCCACAGAAACTGATGTCGTATGTGGGAGCTCGTACATTGATACGTTTTGAACATCAAGGGTCTGGCGAGTCGTATGAGTTTTCTGGGTATGTGACGGATGTCCGTATCGATGCATGGGAGAGTGAGCCGGATTATGATTATTACAACCATCGTAGCAACAGGGTTCATTTCATCGGTGAGGGCGATGTGATGCGGTTGAACGGAGCTGTCGGCATGGACAGTTTCACGGATAAAACATTGAAGAGCATAGTTTCGGAGGTGGTGTCACCTTCGGGGATACCAGTGGAGTGTCAACCTCACTTCGACGGCATCGTGCCGTATATGATGCGCTATAAGGAGAGTGTGTTTGGATTTTTGAACCGACTATCTAGCACCTATAATGAGCCGTTCTTCTACGACGGCAAGAAGCTGTGGTTCGGCAAGCCGGGTAACTGTGGGGAGGAGACTCTGGTGTTTGAACAGGATCTCTTCAGTCTCCGTTCACATGCGGCGATATTACCACGTAAGGTGTCGGCTTTCGAGTACTTCATGGCGCAGGATACGACCGACAGGGTGAATGCCAAACCGTCATCGCTCAGCGGAGTGCTGGGGATGGTGGCGAAAGCGTCGGACAGACTCTATGAAGAGGGAGAGAACATCGTTTCAGGCTCGCCATTGACAGACAAAGGGTGCCTGATGACGTTTGCCGACAATAAACAGCACGCACTGGAGGGTGGCATGCTTAACGTGGAGGGCGAGACCCGCACGTGTCGGATCAAACTAGGGTGTGTGGTGGAGATCAACTTTCCGTCGAAGATGCAGGTCTCCTCGATGGGCCGGTTCCGCATTGTGAGCATTGTGCACAAGGTGAACAAGGCGGGGAACTACAGCAATCATTTCATAGCGACGCCGGACGGACATGAGTATGTGACCCAGCAGTATCTAGACAGGGTGAAGGCCTATCCGGAGGTGGCGACGGTGAGTAGCAACAGTGATCCGAAAAGTCTCGGACGAGTTCAGGTGCAGTTTGATTGGCAGAAGCGGTTGAGCAAGAGCACCAACTGGATTCGGGTGCAGAGTCCCGACGCAGGAGGTAGTGGCATGACGAACAGGGGATTGGTGTTCATACCAGAAGAGGGCGACCAAGTGATGGTGGGCTTCGAGTATGGTGACCCAGGACGTCCGTATGTGATGGGAAGTATGTTCACAGGAACGAACGGAGCCGGAGGCGGTAGTGGGAATAATGTTCATAGCATTATGACAAAGACAGGACACAAAATTATGTTTAATGATGAAAAAGGAGAAAGTTGGGGTATCACGATTGTGGATGGGAACGGTAATTCAATACGATTTGCAGCCCAACAGAACGAGATCACGGTATCGGCAGGTGAGACAATTAATTTATCGGCTAAAAACATACATTTATTAGGAGATAACATAAGTTTAGATGCATCGGAAGCAGTGTCGATTTATTCTGGCAAGGGAATGACGTTCAATGCGAATGAATCTATGGGATTGATGGCGGGAGAAGATGTTTCGATGATGGGTAAGAATATCACAATGGATGCATCGGAGACAGAAAAACATCATTCGGATGAGTTGCAGTTGTTGGCTGATTCAGAGATAGAAATTAATTCAGAGAAAATAGGTGTGGATAGTACCAAAGACAACCTTGTTTTGGCTTCAGGGGGAGATATTGATGCACAAAGTAAAGGTAAAATCAACTTATTTTAAGATAAGATGACATGAAGTTGGAACTAAAAATAAATACAGAAAGAGAAACACGAGAGTATTCTGTGCTTAACCGTATAATTCTGCAAGGGGCTCGATATAAGAATGGAGGATCGGATAGTGTTAAGACATCGGATGTGTCCCTTATGTATGAAAAAGCAAGTTCATCTAAGAGACATGTCAAATACCAAAGAATGCATCTCAAGAAAGACGGCAAGCGGTCCTTCTCAAATCCAGTAGAACATTACTTCCTTAAGGTGGAGGATCCGATGAATATATTGGATCTTCATTTGACACCCGAAGGACAATTCGATGATTTGTTAAATTATGACGAGGTGGTAAAACGCTGGGAATTCACAAAATTTTATTTAGACAAATACTTTGTTAGTGATGATGAACGTGTATTGGATACTATTCATGGATGGACTAACCTGGTGGATAGCAGAGTAAAGGACAAACGTCAGTTTTTTAAGATACTACAAGAGGATTTATTGTTGAGTCGTCTTTTTTATGGGTATTATATGAATTACGGAGAATCGGGGTGTTATGTTCACGATGTTATGGTATCAGATTTTTTTGGACCATCTAAATTAGTGTTGCAAGAGACACTAACCTTGGAGGAAATAGAAAAAGGGAAGAGGTTGAATATAAGTGGATTGATTCAAGATGAAAAATCAGATATAGAATCAATCTGTAACTATATTGGAATAGAAAAGGGTGATTATGATAAGTTATCGTTTTTCCTTTCGGGAAGTTGCGATTTTGATGAATCAGGGCTCTTGTCGCATCTGAAACTTCATCTGAAGGCAGGAGTGTCCGATATTGAATTTTCAAAAGAAATAATTTTATTGATAGATAAAATATAATTATGGCAGATAACAGCAATAGTTCTGGAGCTCATTATGCAGTAGCAAATTCATTGTGGATGTGTGATAAAGGTGTTCTTCCTGCGCAACTTCAAGTAATGCAAAATCAGACATTAATTGTGCAGAATCAAGCGGTTGCTACGGATAAGGAAGTTACGTTTAATCCACCTGCGCAAACATTTGGTGTGTGTAGTATAAATCCGAGTGTGCAAACAGGACAACCATGTATGTACGCTAAGGGACAATGGAATGCTTCGACATGCTATAAATCAAATGATCATAACATATTGACAGAAGATAGTGAAATGTTGTGTTCTGTTTTCCCTCCAGGAGGGAAAATAACGAATGTATATCATGGACAGGTGGCAAGTGTCTCTTTCCCTCAATTGGATGCTGTTGAAATCGATACGGTTCCTTCTATTATGAAAGACAATACGAATGATACACCTGTTGAAAAAAAAGAGACAAAAGTGAATTATTTTGGAGTGAGCAAGGTTAAGAGAATAGCGAGAGAAAAAGATATTGTGTCATATTCAGAGAAAGAAATAAATGTAAGGAAGAATGAAGAAATTACGGTAGTGGCCTTTAAGGGAAAGGAGAGTTTATTAAGTGCTGAAGAAAACAAATATGTTTCATGGATTGTATCGGAGAAGAATGAAAAAGAGATTGAGGTGGAGGTGAAAAAGAACGGAAAGGTAGATAAGAAGAAAACTAAAGAAATCATTTATTTGTGTGATTTTTTTGATAAATACAAGTCTCCATTTAATTCATTTAAGTGTCAGTTTAATAAACTTGGTGATTTTTATATAGAAGGAGTTGGGTATCCTAATCCTGCAGGGAAAAAATATAATAATCAAACATATAAAAAGATAAATGATTTAAAGGTAAAAAAGGAGATCGAAGAAAATGTAAAGAATTGGAAATTTGATTCGAATGAATTGAAGAAACATACAGGTAAAACTATACCTACAGATAATGACGCTTCTTTGCTGGTGCATGTAGTTGAGAATTCTATAAAATTTATATCTGTTCAGGAAATTGATGAAAAAGGAACAGTTGTAAAAAAAAGACAATTCAAAAAAACTGATGAAAAAAATTATTATATAAAACAGGGAAAAAAAGTTAAAATAACGGCAGAAACTTTATTAAAATATGATAAAGGCCAAGAAGTGGTTTGTTGTAGGGTCTCTCAAGAAGATGGAACGGTACCAAAAGAGGTGTATCAATATACGGATGGTAATTTAGAGATGACATTAGATCTTGTGGATGCAGGAGTTATGTATACAATAGAGTTTCACATGTATAGGAAATTGAGTAATGGATCGAAAGAGGAAGACCCATTATCCTCGAAGAGCATTTTTGTTCATTCCTATAATGAAGCAATTATTCAGTGCACTGAAATAGAATGGGGTGATAACGTGGAAGGTATAGAAGGTGCAATTACGAAAGCTAGACCAGGTACTTTTTTTAAATTTGAAGTAGGTAGAGTGGATCAAACATGGGATGAAAATTTAAAAAATGTAGATTGGGAGATATGGAGTAAATCGTCGGTTGGAGGGAAAAAACTAAAAACTATTGAAGAAAAGAAGGATAGCGATTTTATAAATTATAAATTCGATAGTGTAGGTGTGTATGAAATTGTTGCTAATTTGACGGATGCGAAACTTAGTAATGGAGGTGTTTTGGGTTATGAGGGTCAGCAAATAGAAGATGCAGATGTTACAAAGCATATTGTTACACATACAATTGAGATAAAGCCAAACACAGTATTTAATGTTAAAGTTAAAAGAACATGGTCGTCAAGGTATTTTTATGTTGGTGTGAGATACCCTATAGAGATACGTTATGATTATGGGGAAAAAACGTCATGGAATGAAATAAGACGAACGAAAATAACTACTGATGATGGAGCAAGGATTATGGAGAATAGATATTTCCTTGCTTCAACAGCAAAAGAGTATAAGGTGTATGCGATTTTAAATGAAAAGAAGTGTTTTTCTGACACTATAAAGGTGATAGAATCTCAATATGAAAAATGGAATTTTACGAATAGTAAGGGCGATATAATAAATGAAATAGGTTGGAGAAGAAATGACAAGAAAAGTTACGAATTTTGTATTCAAATTAAGGTGCCAGCATGGGGAATTGCACAGGAAATGATGGAAAAAAATAGTTCTGTCAATGTTGTGTTGTTTACAGAAGACGAGACATTTGTTAAAATGTTCTCAAGCGAAATATCAGAAGAAGGGGAAATATCCATACAAAATATTCGGGTTGATGATATAATAACAGAGTTAAAAAAACAATCAAAATTAGTTAAAAAGGATATTAAACTTTTTTTCTGTGTGTATAATGCACCAGTTAGTAATTTAAAAGGAGGAAATGGCGAAATAAAAGAAAAGAAAGGAGGAATTAATGTTGAAGGTCGTTCCCTTAATAGAGGAATTTATGTTGAAGGTTGTTTCCTTAATATTAAATATACCCTTTCCGTAACGGGTAAGTTTATAGACCCAAATAATGATGACACTTTGATGGCTATAAAAAAATATGGAGATGAGGTTAAGGTACGTTTGCATATTCTAAATCCAGGGGATAAAAAATTATATTTACGTGTATATGAAAATGAGTCTGTTTGGGATTCGAAAGTGTTTGAAACGAGTGATTTTAATATAGATGAGGACGGGTATGCTGATATAAGCATTCCTACAAACGAAGGAAATATTAAAAGCTCGGATCACAGCGGCGCAGAACCTCGGCTTTTTTATTTTCATGTGGATGTGGATTTGTGGGGACCTGATATATCTGTGTATTCATATCCTAAATCACTTTGTGATTATAAGTTTAAAGCCTCGAAAAAAACTATAAAAAATGAAAATAACCAGGTGAAATCTGAGGCAAGAAGTTATTTTGAGCAATTGAAATTGCTACCTGAAACAGAAAATAATGAATATTGCAAAACGTATGCATCGTTGGTCCCTGCTGTTGTGGGGGATGAAGGGAAGAAGTCTGATAAGAAAAAAATAAAAAAGTGTTATTGCTATAATGGATTTTCAGTTGATTTTGTAAGAAAAATGATATTAAAACTTAGGGGGAAAGATGAAAATGCCAAATTAGATGCGGTTTGGGAAGGAACGAATGAAACAAAAGATTTGGATTGTAAAACCATAGATAGGTTGACAAGAGAATTAAATTCATGTTTTGATAAATACGGAATATCAAAGTGCATACAGAAAATAGTATTTTTGGCTATTGCATTTCAGGAAACTCAAAGATTTTGTCATCTAGAAGAACAGCCAAATAATCATGCATCAAGTAAATCTGAGTACAAAGGAAGAGGATTATTGCAAATGACAGGTAAAGATTTGTATCAAAGGTACAACCAAAAATTAAGAGGTGATAATGTTGTTAAAAATCCAAAATTGATTTCAACAAAAATCCATTATGCAGTGGATAGTTCATGTACATTCTTTACTAATAGATATTTTAAGTCAATTCCTCAATGGAAACAAGAAGCGACAAAAAAAATGTGGGGTGGAACGGAATTCTTAACTTTGAATAAAACGGCTTTATGGATTGAAAGTGAAAAAGCAGAAAAAGAATCACTTGATTATTATAGATTAATATGTCAATTGTTAAATGGTGTTACAATCTCTAAGAAGGATAAGCCTTTAGGTGATGATCCTTTGGGATGGAGCGATAGATTGAGTAATTATAATAAATTAAAAGAAATATTTGGTTATAATAAAAAAGTGTGTGATGAAGCAGATTTAAATGTTGCTCAACCGCTTTGGCATGATCCATTAGATAAGATGATGTCATGTTATTTTTCTCAGTCTGGTTATGAAAATCCTCACAATTCAATTTTTTGTCATCGTACATCTACAGGGACAAATCATCCTGGCGTTGACTTATTTGCTGAGCCAGACAGTCCTGTATATGCTTGCTTGTCGGGATATATTCGTGAAGTTAGTTATACTAGTGCTTCAGGAGGAAAAATTATATATTTAAGAATAACAGATCCAGAACAAATAGAATTGTTCATTCAAAGGAAGAGAAATTATAAATTATTATTTAAAAAAGAAGAAAATAACATATACGATGAAAAAGGGACTGATTCATTATTTGATCCTCAAAATGGATTTACAATTATATATATGCATTTAAATGAAATTTTTGTGAATAAGGGAGATGTTGTTTCTGCTGGTCAGATAATCGGATTGTCGGGACGAACAGGGAATGCGCCTAATTCTAAAGGTCCACATGTTCATTTTGAGATACGTTCCGATTTGGGTATGAGTCCAGTAGGATTCAAATATCATGCAAATCCTGCCTATTATGTGTATTTTAAACAATTCAAAATAGTAGAAGAAAAACTAAATGGAAAAAAAATTAAAATGTTGGAGGTGTATAATTGTGATACATGTTCAACCCGGACTAAATGTGATAAATGCATTCCTGTCTTGATTGATAAATCAGAACCAAAAATAGATCCGAAAAAAGGTGTAAAAAAAGAAAGTTATTCTGAAGTTAGGTATGATGATGAGGATCTTGAATTACAGAGAAAGGTATTGTTGAAAATGATAGAATTAAATGATAACTTAGGATTGAAATAAAATGTGTATAATAAATAAAATGAAGATTGTTGTTCCAATTGGTTTGTTTTTGTTGATACCAAATTGTTCGGGAAATCAACCACAAGAGCAATATGTTATAACAGAGAAAATATGTTGTGTAAACTCTTATGATTCAGCTTATTGGTGTTATATGCCAAAGATCGAGAAATTTACAGATTCGTTGACAAAAATAGAATTAGATAGTATGGAGATGGATACTTATCAGGCAAGCAAACAAGTTTTGAAAGAAATATACATCAATTATTGGAAAAGGAATGAGGGCAACTTGGATCCTGCTCCTGAGTATTGTGCAGATGACGAGGAATACGAAAAGGAGATGTCTGCCATTTTAAATTGTATTTATCATCATTTATGTACACATGGATATAAATTAATAGATGAAGAGTCGTTTAAAAATAGGATTGAGTTGTTTTATTCGCACAAATGGGATGAATATATACGCAAAAGGGATTTTTACGAATCTGAACCAGGTGGTTGCATGAATATTCCTAATTATGTTTCTTCCTTACAGAAAAGAGTTGTATATCATCCATATGCGAATCCGATTAGATTGAAAATAAAAGGTGAAAAATGGCTGAATGATGGATATGATAATGACATGGGAGTGTCAATTAACGAAAGAATGGATATGGAATCTTTCTTAAATGGCGAATTAGAATTTGATAATCAGTATATTCAGTTAGATAAGATTCTATATCAGCATTTATTTGTGTTTAATAATAATAAGGCTGCAAAAAATTGGTTGCTAGGCAATTGTATAAAGTTTTTCTTTGATGAATTAACATGTTATGATGACGATGATGAAATTAATAGGAGAAAACTGCATTATATGATAAAAAAATCTACAAATGAATATGATGAGATTTCTTTTGGTGCAGATGAATACAGACTTATAAGTCGTGGGTTAAGTGGTCGAAATCGTAATATGATGAGACTGATTTTTGAGGAAACGGATAAGGCGATGACAATGTATGAAAATAATAAGGATGAAGAATTTAACAAGCAAGCATTTGAACTGATTAGTGAATATTTATGGATAAGATGGGTTGAACAGAAGTCTATATCGGTGAAATCTTACATGCATGAATTGGATTTATTATGTATGTTTGCCAAGATGGAAGTTTCGTTAAACAAAAAGCATAGTAAAGACGAGAAATATGGGTGGTTCAATATGGAACATACGTCCAGATCGTATGCTATGTTGTCTGATACATTATTGGAAATAGCCAAGAAGAACAATTACTATGACATTCCAAATTTTGATGAGGTGTTGAAAGTGATAGAATGGGACAATGAACATGATGTAGAGGGGGAACACCCTGATAAAGTACCATTTGACTATACCACCTTGTTGTCGAAGGATGGAGAAAAATAAACGTTCAATATTTCATGTGACGTTCGGTAGAACAGTAGGGATGCGGCGTGCCAACGTCCGCAATAATTCAGATATAAAAAAAACGCATGTCTGATCTAACGGACGCCGCACGCGACATCCGTACAGCGTAGCCGAACGTATGCCTAAATTTTGAGTCAACGGGATGTGATGCCCCCTAGTTCCGAAGGAACGACATAACACAGACGTGGGTGTAAACCCATGTATAAAATAGGGCCTAATGACCAACAAAACATAACGGGGCCGTGGATAATATATTCATGGCCCCGTTTCTATCATAATCAAATCATCATAATTTTTCGATTTCGTCTTGCGACAAGTGGGTGGTTTTCATAATAATATCGATAGGAATGTTATTCTGTTTCAACTCCTTTGCAACCTGCTTGACGCCTTGTTCAACGCCCTCATCATGACAGGTTTTCATGGTCAGGCGACTGATGCGATAACGGTCCAGACTGTCTTCATACATGCGCAGCTCCTCCTTGGAAAAGGTGGCAATATCGGCCAGCTCCTCCATCTGCTTAAAGACAGGCTTGTCCTCCTTGAATGGAAATGATTTGAATCTGTTCATATTCGCTAATATATATAACCACTTATCAATATCTCTCTTGCAATCTCCTTCTGTACAACTCTTGTAAGTTGGCAGTTCGAGGAAATACATCGTCATACGGTCGTAAAACACCTTGTTCGTCAGCACATCCGTCAGCATCACCTTCCGCTGCGGAGCATTCCGCTCATCACTTTCCAAATGAAAGTTGAGCAGATAGATGCAATAGACTGGTGCCAAGCTATAGTCCCATTCGCCTCTGTCTTCATCGCTGACAAACTTTGACTGCTCCGTAATGTTGCGTGCCATGTAATAGACCGCCCGCTCTTTAAAGTATTGATGCGACTTATACTGCATCTCCACGATAAAAAACTTGTCGTCCTCCGACACACAATACGGTCATACACCACACCGTGATTCCGTTCCGACGCAGGTACCATCTCCTTGTCTAGAAAGGTGACACTCTTAATCGGATGTTCCAACATCAACAAGTCATTGAGGAACTCACGCATGTACTTCTTTCGTCCAAAAATACGTTTAAAACCAGCATCCACCAAGGGATTCATAAATTTTTTCATCATTCGTAAAAATTTTTTATAGTTATACAGATAGAAAATCCTTTCAGGAAAGAATTTTTCATGGACAAAGATAGTGAAAAAAGTTAAGAATTAAGAAGGAAGAGTTAAGAGTTAGGTGCTTTTCTTACGGTAGGAATCGTATGATGTAGG
>Ga0247610_10000504_pt1 | contig 54597 bp, 49 predicted proteins | sample 174DNAGHGhighgp2_FD_193483 | JGI IMG/M metagenome (GOLD analysis project Ga0247610, IMG submission 193483) | Sheep rumen microbial communities from Palmerston North, Manawatu-Wanganui, New Zealand - 1742 DNA GHGhigh gp2 | ecosystem: Host-associated > Mammals > Digestive system > Stomach > Rumen...
ATTTAGAAATGCTTGAGCAAATGGGTACTTGTAATGGTGTTGAAAACTATTCACGTCATATGGCTTTAAGAGAGGAAGGAGAAACTCCTTCAACTCTTATAGATTTCTTTGATAAGGACTTTATTTTGTTTATAGATGAATCACATGTTACAGTACCTCAAATAAGAGGAATGTATAATGGAGATAGAGCCCGTAAAACTACACTAGTAGATTATGGTTTTAGACTTCCTAGTGCCTTAGATAATAGACCATTAAAATTTGATGAGTTTGAGAAAAAACTTGATCAGGTAATATATGTATCTGCGACCCCAGGGGATTATGAGGTTAGAGATGGTAATCCTGTTGTAGAGCAAATTATTCGTCCTACAGGATTATTAGATCCTGAAATTGTAGTACGTCCTACAATGGGACAAATTGATGACCTATATAATGAAATTGTATCTAGAACTGAAAAGAAGGAAAGAGTTCTTGTTACAACTCTTACAATAAAGATGAGTGAGGATTTAACTGCATATTTTAAACAAATGGGATTAAGAGTTGCATATCTTCATTCAGAGATAAAAGCTCTACAGCGTTTAGAGATTCTTAGAGATTTAAGACTTGGAAAATATGATTGCCTTGTTGGTATTAATCTTTTAAGAGAGGGATTAGACTTACCAGAGGTTTCTCTTGTCGCAATTCTTGATGCTGATAAGATGGGATTCCTTCGTTCTACACGTTCATTAATACAAATTATAGGACGTGCAGCTAGAAATAGTGAAGGTAAGGTTATAATGTATGCGGATAGTATATCTGATTCTATGAAGGAGGCTATTGATGAAACAAGCCGTCGTAGAAAGATTCAGATTAAATATAATTTGGAGCATAATATTGTTCCAAAAACAATTATTAAGGATATAAGAGATAGTGTTACTGTTCATGTTGATGAGGTATTAGAGAAGAAGCTTGATAAGAATAAGCTTTCTAAATCTGAGAAGGCAGAGCTTATTCTACAGCTTGAGGATGAGATGAAACAGTATGCGGCTGATCTTAATTTTGAAATGGCAGCTCAGGTAAGAGATGTTTTATTAGAGCTAAAGGGTGAATTAAAATGATAGTAGGAGATATTATAAATCTTAATATCACAGATTTTGATTCTGAAGGAATGGGTATAGGACATTATGATATGAAGCCAGTATTCGTAGATAATGCCTTAATCGGTGAGAATGTTAGATGTAGAATAACTAGGGTTACTAAAAATCTAGCATTTGCTGAAAATATTGAAATACTAGAGGAATCAAATAATAGAGAGCATAGTATTTGTCCATATTATAAGCTTTGTGGTGGATGTAATATTATGCATATGAAGTATGAGTACCAGCTAAAGCTTAAGACAGAGCTTGTTAAAAGAACAATTCATAAGATAGCAGGGTTTGATCCTGTGGTAAACTCTTGTGTTGGAAATCCTAATCATTATGAATATAGAAATAAAATAATTGTACCATTTGGAAAAAGAAATGGAAAAATTATTAGTGGATTCTATGAAGCCAAATCTCATAATATTGTAGAATCAAATAGCTGTATGATAGAACCACTTATCTCACGTGATATTATTGAATATACTAAGGATCTTATAAAAAAGTATAATATTAGTGTGTATGATGAGGAAAATCATACTGGTATAATGCGTAATATGATGATAAGAGTTACATCATTTAATAAGATTATGGTAGTCCTTGTGGTCTTAAAGGAAATAAAAGAGCTAAGAATGCTTGCGGAAGATATTGCTGAAAGATTTAATGATGTTGTATCAATTTATCTTAATATTAATGATAAGAAAACTAATGTAGTATTACAGGATGATTATAGGCTTATATATGGAGAAAAGTATTTAGTTGAAAGCATTAATGGGCTATTGTTTAATGTACATCCTAATTCTTTCCTTCAAATAAATCATAAGCAATGTGAAAATCTCTACCAAAAAGCGATAAATTATGCTAATATTAAAGAAAGTGATGTTGTAATAGATGCATATTGTGGAATTGGTAGTATTTCATTAAATATTGCAAAGTATGCTAAGTTTGTTTATGGTATTGAGGTTGTAAAGGAAGCAGTAGTAAATGCCTTAAATAATATGAAGCTTAATAATATCACTAATGCAGATTTTTTATGTGGTAAATGTGAGGATATAATTGAAGGGCTTGTTAAGAATAAGAAGATAGATGTTATTGTATTTGATCCACCACGTAAGGGCTGTGATGAAAAGTTTTTAAATACAGTTATTAAATCTGGTATTAAAAAGATTGTATATATTTCATGTAAGACATCTACATTTGCAAGAGATATAAAAATATTATGTGATAGTGGATATAAGGTATTAGAGGTTACACCATTTGATTTATTTTCACATTCAATTCATACTGAGTGCTGTGGTGTATTAGTAAAGGAGTAGGTAGTAATGAATGTAAATAAGTATTTCTTTAGAACATTAGCTTTATTAGGATTTTTGCTTATTGTGTCTAGTTTATTTCTAAATTATTGGAGATTAGATATAATAATGGGAGATTTAAAGCCAAATGTGGATGCAAGAATATTTGAATCATTTGATGTAGCTGCATTTTCAGGTAATTTTTCAAAATTTGATGATTTCTTTGCAGGAATTGTAAGATATTGCTATATTGCAATACTTGCAATAACAGCACTTAATATAATTCTATTATTTGGAAGTGCATCATTACAATTAGATAAAAGAAAGCCATTTCATGTTTTAATTATGCTTTTATCAATTATAATTCTTATGCTTGCAATTGCAATTTTTGTATTAAGTATTATTTTTGTAAAAACTAATACTATAACTCAGGAGAATGGATTTACATTAGAGCCAAAGCTTCTTAATGGTGTATATATCACTATTATGGGTGGATTCTGTGCAGGATTATTTGGTTCTTATGCAGTAATATATGATTCTAAATAGCATTTAGCTACACATTTGTGTAGCTTTTTTTTGTGATAATTATTCCTTTGTGATTTCTTTTTATTAATATATAATAAAATAGTGAGGTGTTTTTATGAAAGTGATATTACCAGTTTTTTTAAATAAGGAGTATAACATTTTAGATTTTGGTGCTGTTGAGGGTGGATTTGTTAATTGCAAGGATGCCATTAATAATGCTATTTGTGAATGTAATAAAAATGGTGGAGGATATGTTGTTATCCCAAGGGGACTATTTTTAACAGGGCCATTATATTTTAAGAGTAATGTTTGCTTAAAAATGGAAAGTGGATCAATTTTAAAGTTTACAAAATGTAAGGAGGATTATCCATTATATCACGCAAATTGGGAGGGTATTGAAAGATTAAGATGTGTCTCACCTCTTATGATTCATAATTGTGATAATGTTGGAATTATTGGTAATGGAGTTATTGATGGTTCTGGTGATTTATGGAGGCCTATTAAGGATTGGAAGCTTACTAAGAAGCAATGGGAGGCTCATTTAAAGAAGAGTCAGGTTACAGATGTGCTTAAGGAAAGTACAATTTGGTATCCTAACCAAAATATTTTAGATGGTATTAAGGCTGGAGATAAAAAGGATATTGAAGAAGCTTCAGTATATTGGGATATGTATAGACCAGACTTAGTTTCTATTACATCTTGTAATAAGGTATTATTAGATGGAGTTGTATTTAGTAATTCACCTGCATGGAATATTCATCCATTATTTGTTAATGATTTAACTGTAAGAAATGTATTGGTAAAGAATCCATACTATGCTCAAAATGGTGATGGTATTGATATTGAATCTTGTAATAATGTAGAAATTGCAAATTCTATTTTTGAAGTTGGAGATGATGGAATTTGTGTTAAATCAGGTAAGAATAGAGAAGCAAGAAAGGTTAAAGTTCCTTGCCAAAATCTTTGGATACATGATTGTAAGGTTTTTGAAGCTCATGGTGGATTTGTTATAGGATCTGAAATGAGCCGTGGTGTTAAAAACGTTCTTGTTGAAAACAATACATTTATAGGTACTGATGTTGGAATTCGTTTTAAATCAGCTCTTGGTAGAGGTGGTGTTGTTGAAGACATTACAATTAAGAATACTCGTATGCTTAACATTAAGGAAGAAGCAATGATTTTTACAATGGGATATGCTTTAACATCAATTGGTGTTGAGGGTCAGGAATCTAAAATTAATGAGGATCCAGAGGATATTCCATATTTTAGAAATATAGTTGTTGATAATGCTTTATGTGATTCTTCAAAGAAGGGTCTTGTAATTGAAGGTATTAATAAAGATACTATTTCAAATATTACTATTAAGAATTCAAAGATAGTATGTGATAATGCATTAAAGCTTTCTATGTGTCATAATATTATTTTAGATAATACTGATATTATTGAAAATGGAAGGATTACACATTATAATAATGAGGTATTGGAGGGGTAAAATGATTAGACATATTGTTATTTGGAAGCTTAAGGATGATGCAAATATGGAGGATGTATTAAAGCTTAAGGAGCTATCTAATACATTGAAGGATATTAAAAGTGTTGTTGAAGTGGATTTTTTGGTAAATCCTAGTAAGGGATCGACACATCAAATGTGTTTAATATCTATACATAATTCGATAGAGGACTTAGAGGCTTATGCAATAGATCCTATACATGTAGAATTTGGATCTCATTTAAAGCCATTAGTATGTGAAAGAATATGCTTCAATTATGAGGTGTAAAAATAAAGAGGCTTTGTGTTGGATTTCCAGCACGAGGCCTCTTTTTTAGAATACATCTCTAATTGTTCCCTTAACTCCAATTACTGTAGCATTTTCTGGTACATCATTTAAAACAGTCGCATTAGCTCCTATTTTAGCATTGTTACCAATTACAATGTTACCAAGTACTGTAGCTCCAGCACCTATCATTACATTGTTTCCAACAGTTGGGTGTCTTTTTCCACGCTCAGTACCATGTCCTCCAAGTGTAACACCATGATAAATAGTGACATTATCACCAATTATTGATGTTTCACCGATTACAACACCTGTACCATGGTCAATGAAGAAATGCTTACCAATTTTAGCACCTGGATGAATTTCAATATTTATATGGCATCTTACAAGGTATGTGATGATTTCTGCAAGAAGCTTAAAATGAATCTTGAAGAAGAAGTGTGCAATACGATACCAAATAAGCGCATGTACTCCAGGGTATGTTAATATTATTTGTAAATAGTGTCTAGCAGCAGGGTCTCTTTCTTTAATAGATTTCCAATAGCTTCTTCCAAATAGCCATATTAAAAAGAAGAACACTATATTAAACCCAACCACTGAACCAATTACTATTAATGTGATTTCTAATGTGGTCATTTTATCACCTATCTTTTTCTTCCAAGACCTATCTTGTTATAGACCTTAGATATTTTCTTGAATGCAATCTTTGATGCATAATCTCTTCCTTCATCAAGAATAGTATCAAGCTCACTTGATTTTATAAGTTCATTATATCTTTCTTGAATAGGCTTAATAGCATTAACAACTATATCTGCAAGGTCAGCCTTGAATTCAGCATATCCCTTACCCTCGTATTTCTTACAAATATTATCGATACCTTCTCCAGTGAATACATCATATATTGTTAGAAGATTAGAAATACCAGGTCTTTCGACAGGGTCATATGAAATGGTTCCAACTGAATCTGTTACAGCAGACATTATTTTTTTACGGATTACATTTTCCTCATCTAGAAGAGCAATATATCCCTTAGGGTTAGGATCTGATTTACTCATTTTTTTAGTAGGGTCCTGTAAAGACATTACCTTAGCACCTTCTTTAGCAATATAGGCTTCAGGTACTACAAAGGTATCACCATATTTTTGATTGAATCTTTGAGCAAGATTACGAGTAAGCTCAAGATGCTGTTTTTGATCCTCGCCTACAGGTACTAAATCAGTATCATATAAAAGGATATCAGCGGCCATTAATGCTGGGTATGTAAGAAGTGAGCAGTGAACTCCCTCAACCTGCTTAACCTTTTTATCTTTATATTGAGTCATACGCTCCATTTCACCGATGTATGCAGTACATTCCATAACATATCCAAGCATTGCATGTGCTGGAACCTCTGATTGGATAAATAGGTGAACCTTTTTAGGATCAAGTCCACATGCTACATAAATAGCTGCAAGGCTTCTAATGTTTTCTCTAAGCTTTAGCTTATCCTGAGGTACAGTGATTGCATGCTGGTCAGCAATGAAGACGAAGAAGTCTACGTCTTCAATTTCGTTTTGAAGCTTAACAAAGTTTTTAATAGCTCCTATATAATTTCCTAAAGTAATTGTTCCACTTGGTTGAATTCCTGATAATAGTCTCTTCATATACATTCTCCTTAAAAATAAAAAATCCTTATTGCGTTATGCATAAGGACGAATAGCTCGCGGTGCCACCTTAATTCCTATATAAATAATATATAGACTCTTTAAGCCTTTAACGCAGGCATACGGAAGCTTCTAGGATCACTCGATTGGGCCCATTCATTATCCTTGGTAGGAGATTTTCACCATACATCTCTTCTCTAAATACCGGGTGTTAATTACTATTCCCATCTTAACGTTTGACTAAATTATATTATAATCGATTTTTTTTGTCAATGATTGAATATTCTACAAAAATGAAAATGTGTGTGAAATAAAAACATTTAAAGGTAAAAATCGAATAATAGCTTATAAAAATGACAAATTTGGAAAAGTTGTATCGCTAAAATATCTATACGTTGAATTATATTCATTTTGCGTTTTTCTTTGAAATACACATTTGTTGACAACATTATGTAAATTGTAATATAATAGGATTGTTATTAGTAAAAAGAGAATTTAATGTTGTGGTACTAATATTAATTCAGTAAATTGGAGGAAGCATTATGAACTCAAAAACAGCAATGTATATAGTTAAAAGATTACTTATGGCCATAATAACTATAGCAGCTGTTATTACAATTACATTCTTTGTAATGCAAGCATTACCAGGTTCTCCATTCTTAACAGAAAAGGGAATTTCTGATGAAAGACTTGCGGCATTGAATAAAAGATATGGTCTTGATAAGCCAGTAGTAGTGCAATGGCTTAAGTATTTAGTAAATGCATTTAGATTTAATTTCGGTGTTTCATTAAAGGATTCAGGAACTTCAGTTATGCATTTAATATTAGAAAAGTTCGCTGTGTCTGCAAAAAATGGACTTATTGCAGCTATAGTTGCAATAATTTTTGGAATATTCTTTGGAGTACTTGCTGCTGTATTTAGAGGAAGATGGGTTGATAGATTAATTATGATTTTATCAACTGCAATGGTTGCTGTTCCATCTTTCGTTATTGCAGCATTATTATTCTATTGGTTCTGTGTTAAAGCACAAATGTTCCCAGTTAATTATGGTAGAAGTAGTGAAATTACAAAATATGTTTTACCAGTTATAACTTTATCACTATATCCAATGGCGTATATTGTTCGTTTAACAAGAACTTCAACACTAGATGCTTTAGAGGCAGATTATATTCGTACTGCTCGTGCAAAGGGTGTAAGTCCTGCAAAGGTCTTATTTAAGCACGCACTAAGAAATTCATTAACACCTGTTATTACATATGCAGGACCTATGATTGCCTACATTTTAACAGGATCATTAGTAGTAGAAAAGATTTTCTCAATTCCAGGACTTGGAAATGAGCTAGTAAAGTCTATTAATAACCTTAATTATCCAATGATTATGGGTATTACTGTATTCTGCTCTATGCTAGTTGTATTATTCATCTTGATAAGTGACATCCTATATAAGGTTGTTAACCCAAGAGTAGATTTAGAGTAGGAGGTGCAGGATAATTATGAAGAATATATTTTCATTACAGCCTAATGTTGATGATTTTATTCCAGCATTAGAAGAAGAAAAAGTACAAGCCGCTAAAATGCGTCCTGCAGCTTCATTCTGGAAGGATGGATTTAAGAGATTATTACATAATCCAATTGCGATTGTTTGTATTTCAATTGTTGTTTTACTTATTTTAATTGCTATTTTCTTACCAATGGTTTGGCCTTATTCATATTCAGAGCAATTAGCTGTCAATACATATGGATCTGACCAAGCATATTTAGATTGGGTAACAAATATTAATGGTGGACAAACTAGTGATTTTGCTAATCTTAAGCCATTCCAATATAGTGCTTATGAGCAATATTTAAGATCAAATGGAGAATTTGTGTTCCCACATTTCTTTGGTACAGATGATCTTGGTCGTGATTATTTTATTCGTACAGTATTTGGGCTTCGTGTGTCATTATCAGTAGGATTCTTTGCATCAATAATTGTATTTATTATTGGTACTATTTATGGTGCAGTTGCAGGATTCTTTGGTGGTAAGGTAGATATGGTTATGATGCGTATTGTTGACGTTATTTATTCATTACCAGATATGCTAATTATTATCTTATTATCAGTTGTTTTAAAGGAAACATTAACAAAGTCAATTGAAGGTACATGGCTTGAAAGTGTTGGAGTTGGTATGATTTCAATATTTATAGTTTATGGACTTCTATATTGGGTAGGTATGGCACGTATGGTACGTGGACAAATTATGGCTATTAAGAAGCAAGAATTCGTTTTAGCTGCACGTACTATTGGTACACCATCAGTTACAATTATTTTTAAGCATTTAATACCTAACTGCGTATCTATTATTATCGTAATGACTGCGTTACAAATACCATCAGCGATTTTTACTGAGTCATTCTTAAGCTACGTAGGACTTGGAGTTGCAGCACCAATGCCTTCATTAGGTTCACTTGCATCTGCAGCTTCAGATTTAACAATTATGAAAAATTATACATATAGATTATATGTTCCAGCATTAACTATCTGTATGATAGTATTATCACTAAATCTATTAGGAGATGCACTTCGTGATGCATTCGACCCAAGACTTAGAAAGTAGGTGAATAAGATGGAAAATAATGAATTAGAATTAAAAGATAGTAAGCCATCTTATGAGCACTTCCTTGAGGTTAAGGATTTAAGAACTTCATTCTTTATCCCTGCTGGAGAGGTAAAGAGTGTTGATGGTTCAACATTTAATGTAGATAAGGGTAAAATCCTTGGTATAGTTGGAGAGTCAGGATCTGGTAAATCAGTTACTGCATACTCTTTAATGCAAATCTTATCTCATCCAGGTAAGATTGTTGGAGGATCTATTAAGCTTGAAGGAAGAGAACTTGTTGGTCTTCCTGAGCGTGAGCTTGCAAAGATTCGTGGAGGTAAGATTTCAATTATCTTCCAAGACCCTATGACAAGCTTAAACCCAGTTTATACAATTGGAAATCAAATTCGTGAGGCTATTATGCTTCACAAGAGATATAAAGTTCCTTGTAAGATAAAGAAGGTTACAAGAAACGAAAATGGTGAAAAGGTAGTAACATACGAGGATGGATTTAAGGAGGTTAAGCCAACATTCAAGCAAGCAAATGATAGAGCAGTAGAAATGCTTGAGCTTGTTGGAATTAACTCACCTGAAAAGCGTCTAAAGCAATATCCTTTTGAGTTCTCAGGAGGAATGCTTCAACGTATTATGATTGCTATGGCTTTATGCTGTGAGCCAGATTTACTTATTGCAGATGAGCCTACAACAGCACTTGATGTTACAATTCAAGCACAAATTCTTGAACTTATCCAAAGCATTCAAAGAAAAATGGGTATGGCAGTAGTTTTAATTACACATGACCTAGGAGTAGTTGCAGAGCTTTGTGATGAGGTTATTGTAATGTATGGTGGAAAGATTGTTGAGCGTGGAACTGCAGACGAGATTTTCTATAATCCTAAGCATGAATATACTAAGGGATTATTACGTTCAATTCCTACAAATGAGAATACTAACGAAAGATTAGTACCTATTTCAGGAAATGCAATTGACCTACTTAATCTTCCAAAGGGATGTGCATTTAGTCCTCGTTGCCCACATGCAATGAAGATTTGCTTAAAGCAATATCCTGATGAGAGAGTTGTAAATGATTGTCACAAGTGCTCTTGCTTTATGTATGCTAAGGAGCTATATGATAAGGGAGAGCTTGAGCTTGTAAATGAAAATGTAGAGAATACTTCAAAGGAGGGTGAGTCAGATGCAGAATAATGATTTAAAGCAAAATGATGATACACTTCTAGAGGTTAAGAATCTTAAGATGTATTTTGATATTACAACAGGATTCTTCAAGACAACACCACTTAAGGCTGTTGATAATGTTTCATTTAAAATTAAAAAGGGTGAAACACTTGGAGTAGTAGGAGAGTCTGGTTGTGGAAAGACTACACTTGGTCGTTCTATTATGAATCTTTATAATCCATCTAGTGGTGAGATTATATTTAATGGAATGAGTATTAGTGCCTATTCTGATCTTAAAAAGATTAAGCTTGAAAAGAAATTTGAACTTAGAATGCTTTGGTTCGAGATGAATAAGTCTTTAAAGCAATTTAAGAAGGATTTAGATCCAAATATGCCTGAAGAGGAAAGACAAAGAAAAATTACTCATCGTCAAACTGAGCTATATGCACAGCTTCAATCTGATACTGTAAGATTATCAAAGGAATATGATGAAAAGTATTTAGCTAAGAAGGCTGAAATTGAAGCTGCTATTAATCAAGCTATTTCAAATAAAACAGAAGCTCTTAATAAGCTTACTCCAGTATCAAAGGATAGCGATAATAATATTGCTATGGTTGATAGTAAGACTATTGAACTAAAGGAGAAAGCAAAAGCAGATATTTTAGCTGCAAAGCAGGAAATGCTTCCTAAGATTGCTGCTGCTAAGGAGAAAAAACTTCAAGGATTTAAGATGCTTCAAGAAAAGAAGCAAGCTGATAAGGAAGCTATTTCTAAGGCTGATGCTTCAAATAAACAGAAGCTTAAAAAAGAGCTTGTAGTCGAAGAGATTGTTATGAAGGAAAAGATTGTTGCTGATTACAATGTTGAAAAATCAAAGGCATATGGTCAGTATCAATCAACTCGTAATGAGATTAAGGCGGCTCTTAATGCAGATATTAAGAGTTTAAGAGAACAATCACCATATTATACATATGTTGATAATGTAGCTTCTATTAATAATCAATGTAAGGCTGAGATTAGAAGAGTAAAATCATCTTCTAAGATTAGAATGAAGGCGTTCCGTAAGCAATGTACTATGGTATTCCAGGATCCATATTCTTCATTAAATCCACGTATGACAGTACAGGATATTATTGCTGAGCCACTAGATGTTAACCATTTATACTCAACAAAAGAAGAGAGAAGATCTAAAGTATTAGAGCTTATGAGAAAGGTTGGACTTTCTCCAGAGCAATCTACACGTTATGCTCATGAATTCTCAGGAGGACAAAGACAACGTATTGGTATTGCTAGAGCATTAGCTGTAAACCCACAATTTATTGTTTGTGATGAGCCAGTATCTGCTCTTGATGTATCAATTCAAGCTCAGGTTATTAATACATTTGAGGATCTACAAAAGGAATTAGGATTAACATATTTATTTATTGCCCATGACTTACTTGTTGTTCGTCATATTTCAAATAGAATTGCAGTAATGTATCTAGGTAAGATAGTTGAGCTTGCTGAAACAAATGAGCTATATGAGGCAGCATTACACCCATATACTATTTCATTATTATCAGCTGTACCAATGCCAGATCCTAAGTCTGCAAGAGAAAACAAGAGAATAATCCTTGAAGGAGATGTTCCATCACCAATGAACGTTCCTACAGGATGTCCATTCAGAACTCGTTGCCCAAGAGCATGCGAGAGATGTAAGAACGAGGTACCTACTTTACAAGAGGTTAAGCCAGGACACTTCGTATCATGCCTATTAGTTCAAGAAGAATTAAAGGGGAATAATTAATAGTTTAATATTTCTCGTATGTGCTGCCTGTGCATACGAGGATATTAATATAAAAAAACAGGAGGAAAGATTAAAAATGAAATTAACAAAGGTATTAACAAGTGGAGTACTTGGAATTGCTTCTGTAGCTGCATTAGTATCATGTGGTGGAAGCAAGAGCACAACACTAGACAATCTATCTGTATGTTTAGCATCAACACCAGATAAGGTTGATCCAGCACTAAACAGTGCTGTAGACGGAGCAACTTACGCAGTTCATTTATTCTCAGGACTAGTTAAGTATGCTGACACAAATGGAGACGGAGAACTAGATTTAACTGCTGACCTAGCAACTGAGCTAGCTAAGCCAAGTGTTGGAAGTGATGGAAAGGCTACTTATACTTTCACATTAAGAGATGGAATCAAGTTCTCAAATGGAGAGGATATTACAGCTCAAGATTTCGTAGATTCATGGAATCGTGCAGCTTCATATTCTATCGGAGGAGTAACTGGTCTAGATGCAGATTATGGTTATATGTTTGAGGTAATTGATGGATATGATTCATTAACTGAATCTTCAAAAGCTGGAGATGAGAAGACATTCTTAAATGTTAAGGCTACATCAACTAATACTTTAACAGTAACTACAACTCTAGAGTATAACTATTTCTATGAGTTATTAGCATTCCCTGCATATTCAGTATTATATGATGCATGGAATCTAGATTCTGATGGAGCATGGGCTATTAAGCCATCTACATGTGTAACATCAGGAGCATATAAGATGACTAAGTTCACTAACGCAGTTGAAATGGTTGTTGAAAAAAGAGATGATTATTGGGATGCAGATAAGGTGACTACAAAGAAGATTAGCTTTGTATTCTCAGATGATGATTCAGCTATGCTTGGACAATATGAGGCAGGAGAGCTTGCATTCATCGATACATTATCAAAGGCAACAGTAACATCTTACAAGAATAAGGATGACTATCATGTAGTTGGTCAATTAGGAACTTACTATGTATCATTTAATATTAATGCTTCATTATTTAATGGATTAACTCAAGCACAAGCAGAGAACTTACGTAAAGGAATTTCTCTATTAATTAATAGAAAGTATATTACTGAGACTGTAACAGGTCTTGGAGAAACACCTTCAACAGGATTTGTTGGAGCTGGATTAACTGATGCTGCAGGTGGAGAGTTCGTTGATCATAATGGAGATAACGAGGATGGATCTGGATGGACAGGAGATGCTGAGAATTATGCTAGTAATGTAGCTAAGGCAATTGAATATATCAAGGCTGCTGGATATACATATAATGAGTCAACTCATAAGTTCTCAGGTATTCCTTCAATTGACTACATCATTAATACAAATTCAGGACACCAAGCAATTGCTGAGGCAATTCAAGCTCAACTTAATGAGTATGGAATTACAGTAAATATTTCTTCAAGTGACTGGGCTTCATTCCTTCAAACTCGTAAGCAAGGAAATTATTCAGTAGCTCGTAACGGATGGCTTGCTGACTATAATGATCCTATTTCATTCCTAGATATGTGGGTTACATCTTCTGGAAATAATGATTGTCAATTAGGAAGAGATGCAGCTGCATCTAATACATATTCAATTGATCTATCTTCAATTGATGGATACCAAGCATTATCTGGAACTTGGTCTCAAACTTATGATGTATTAATTGGATACATTAAGAGTGAGGATGACGCAGCTAAGCGTTATGCATTAATGCATAAGGCAGAGACATTATTAATGTCTACAGGTGTTATCGCTCCAATTTACAACTATGTTGACAACTGGCTACAAGATCCAGATTTAGGAAATGTATATGCATCTCCACTTGGATACAAGTACTTTATGTGGGCAACATTAGAGGACTAATAACCAGAATATAATTTATAATTATTCCCTCGACTTTTAATAGCCGAGGGGATTTTTTATGTCTTTTAGACTTTTTAAATAAACTTAATTATGTTATAATAAATCAAAGGGTGATGTTTATGGTTACAATTTATACTACTAATAGCTGTGCCTCTTGTAAAAAGGCAATAAAATGGCTTCAGGATAACAAAGTTGAATTTAAAGAGATTAATATGTTTAAGCAACCATTGTCACGTGAGGATTTAGTAAAAATGCTTGAAAACTCAGAAAATGGATTTGAGGATATCATCTCAACAAGAAGCAAGGTAATTATTGAATCTGGTGTTGATATTGAATCAATGAAATTTAACGAGCTAGTCGATTTTATTATTCAAAATCCTAGTGTTTTAAGAAGACCAATAATTATTGATGATAATAAGTTCCAGGTAGGATATGATGATGATGAAATCACAACATTCTCTCCTGCAGAGCTTAGAAGACAAATAGTTGATGCAGTATGCAAGGATGATGATAGTCATTGCGAATATATTAATACTTTAAAGGAACAATTAGCTCCTAAACGATAATGCTTAGATGATTCTAAGCATTTTTTATTTTAAAAAAAATAATTAATAACTATGGACACTCCTTATAATATGTTAAAAGGCATCAGTGGGGAAACACTGATGCCTTTCTCTTATTAGTATGAGCACTCGTTACATTATTATACTAACATAACCATGCCTAATATTCAATAGTCTATTTTCCTAATGCTCTTTTAAATTTAGAATATGAAGGATTAAAACTAATTCCGTATTCCTTTAATATTTCCTCAAATTCAGCCTTACCTATTTCTTTAGATGAAGCCTCATATTCTAACTCATAATCAATCTTATTATTGTATATAGATTTATCTAAAAATACATTTCCTGATTTATATGGAAATTTTGTTCTATATGTTGTAAGCTCTGCAATTTTATGCACAAAGATTGGTTCATTAATGATAGAAGCATCAAAACCATTTTTTAGCATCTTAAGAGCTTCATCCTCGGTAAGATATATATGGTTTTCAACATTCCCATCATTTGATTTTGATTTTTTAGTCAATTTATATTGATTACCCTTTTGTCTAATTCTTAGAACCTTTTTTTGGCTTTGAATAGTCTCGTTATCATCGTCAAAATAATGATTTGTTTGAATTAATATATTGTCATTTTGACAAAGCTTATTTAATAACTCATTATATTTTTCTTCTGTAATAAATGTTTTAAATTCGATTTCTAAAGATGTCTTCATAATATGACCTCCATATCTAAATTATCTTATTATTCTTTTAAAATATCAAGTATTATGTTAAAATTAAAATGGTGATTGCTATGACTTATACAATAGTTACAAAGCAGGATGAATATTCAATGGAGCTTGCTGAAATAATGAAAAGAAAAATAAATATTCCTTATGATGAGAAGAATCCAGATATTGTAATATCAATTGGAGGAGATGGTACTATTTTAAAATCTCTTCATTCATATGCAGATAGAGCAGATGATATTACAATTTTTAGTATTAACACAGGACACCTTGGATTTATTACTAATTTTACAGTTGAGGAAATTGATAGGGTTGCTGAAATGATTAATACAGGTGAGTTTACAACAGAAACTGTTGGTCTTATTGATTATGAGGTTAAGACAGCTTTAGATACATTTAGAGGAGTAGCCTTAAATGAGGTTACATGTATTAATCCAACTCGTACTCTAATAGTTGATGTTTCAGTTGATTCAGAAGAATTAGAGCTATTTAGAGGTACAGGTCTTTGTATATCATCACCATTTGGATCTACAGGATATAACAAGTCACTGCATGGTAGTGTAATTGATCCAGCATTGAATTGCTTCCAGCTTACAGAAATTGCATCTATTAATTCAAGAGCCTATCGTACACTTTCTTCACCACTATTATTAAGTGCTGGAAAGGTAATTACTATTGAAAATAATGAATCACAGGATACATGGGTTACTGTTGATAATACATCATATAGATTAACAAATTTTAAGAGCCTAAGGGTTGGATATTCTAATCATTCAGTAAAAATGGCTGAGAATAATATAGATTTCATAGGACGCTTAAAAAAGGCATTTATTAACAACTAAAAACGTTTACATAACGTTGGAAAGTTTTTACATTTTAAAGGTAGTTGATTTATATTTTTAATCGTGCTAAAATATGTGCGAAGTAAAAATTCACTTACATATATAGGAGGAAATAAAATATGTCAGTAAGAGTAGCCATTAATGGTTTTGGACGTATTGGACGTCTAGCATTTAGACAAATGTTTGGAGCAAAGGGATATGAAGTAGTTGCAATTAACGACTTAACTAACCCTAAGATGTTAGCTCACTTATTAAAGTATGATTCATCACAAGGTAGATATGATGGAACTGTTGAAGCAACAGAGGATTCTATCATTGTTAATGGAAAGGAAATTAAGATTTATGCCAAGGCAAACGCTGCTGAGCTTCCTTGGGGAGAAATCGGTGTTGATGTAGTATTAGAGTGTACAGGATTCTATACTTCTAAGGAGAAGTCTATGGCTCACATCAATGCAGGAGCTAAGAAGGTTGTTATTTCAGCTCCAGCTGGAAACGACTTAAAGACTATCGTTTATTCAGTAAATGAGAAGACTTTAACTGCTGATGATCAAATCATTTCTGCAGCTTCATGTACAACAAACTGCTTAGCACCAATGGCAGCTACTTTAAATAAGTTAGCACCAATTCAAAGCGGAATTATGACAACTATCCATGCTTATACAGGAGATCAAATGGTTCTTGATGGACCTCATAGAAAGGGAGATTTAAGACGTGCTCGTGCAGCAGCTATTAATATCGTACCTAACTCAACAGGAGCAGCTAAGGCAATCGGTCTTGTTATTCCTGAATTAAATGGAAAGCTTATTGGATCAGCTCAAAGAGTTCCAGTTCCTACAGGATCAACTACTATTTTAGTAGCAGTAGTTAAGGGTAAGGTTACTGTTGATGAGATCAATGCAGCTATGAAGAATGCTCAATCTGAGTCATTCGGATACAATGATGAGCTAATTGTTTCATCTGATATCGTTGGAATGCGTTTTGGATCATTATTTGATGCAACACAAACTATGGCAACAGTAATGGAAGATGGAAATACTCAAGTTCAAGTAGTAGCTTGGTATGACAATGAGAATTCTTACACATCTCAAATGGTAAGAACAATCAAGTATTTCGCTGAATTAAAGTAATTTAATCAAAGAATACCTGGGTGATAGATTGACTATCACCCTTTTTTCATTATATGGGGTATTATAAAGTTGCATAATTTAGACTTTTATAATATAATATAAAAGTATTTATTTTTAAGAAAAAAGGATGTTTAGAGATGTTCAAGAAATTATTTGATGATGGTAGAAAAGAATTAAAGAGAGTACAAAAGACATTAAAGAAGATTTTGGCTCTTGATGAGGAAATGCAGAAACTTACAGATGATGAGCTAAAAGCCAAAACTCCTTATTTTAAGGAGCTTTTAAAGAACGGTAAGACACTTGATGATATCTTACCTGAAGCTTTCGCTGTAGTAAGAGAGGCTGCATATAGATTTACTGGAATGAAGCCATATCCAGTTCAGTTAATTGGAGGACTTGTTCTTCATGGTGGTAACGTTGCCGAGATGAAAACAGGAGAAGGAAAGACTTTAACTGCTGTTGCTCCAGCATATTTGAATGCTCTTACTGGAGAAGGAGTGCATATCGTTACAGTTAATGAGTACCTAGCAGGACGTGAGGCAAATGGAGAGATTGGAAATCTATTCCGCTGGTTAGGTCTTACAGTAGGACTAAACATTCGTGATTTAGATCAAAAGGGTAAGCAAGAGGCTTACGCTTGTGATATCCTATATTCAACAAACTCAGAGCTTGGATTTGATTATCTTCGTGATAATATGGCTAGATCTGCTGAGGATTTAGTTCAACAGCGTGGTCTTAGAACAGCAATTATCGATGAGGTAGATGATGTTTTAATTGATGAGGCTCGTACACCACTTATTATCTCAGGTGGTTCTAAGGAGTCTCCTAAGATTTATCAATTAGTTGATAAGTTTGTTAAAGGTCTTACTGAGGATGATTATACAATTGATGCTGAATCTAGAACTATTCAGCTTACACCAAATGGAATGGGTAAGGCTGAAAAGTATTTTACAGTTAAGAACCTATATGATATTGAAAATGTAAATTTGGTACATAGAATTAATAATGCATTAAAGGCTAATTATATATTCGCAAATGGTGTTGAATACGTAGTACAGGATGGAGAGGTATTAATCGTTGATTCATTCACTGGACGTATTTTAAAGGGAAGACAATATAATGATGGATTACACCAGGCTATTCAGGCTAAGGAAGGTGTAGAAATCAAGCAAGAGATGGTAACAGTTGCGACTATTACATATCAAAATTTCTTCCGTATGTATCATAAGCTATCAGGTATGACAGGAACTGCTAAGACTGAGGAAGAGGAGTTTAGAGAGATTTACAACATGTATGTTGTAGAAATTCCAACTAATAAGCCAGTTATAAGAGAGGATGCTCCTGATTACCTATTCCTAAAACTAGAATATAAATGGAATGCACTAATTGAAGAGGTTAAGGCTCGTCATGAGAAGGGACAGCCAATTCTTATTGGTACTATTTCAGTTGAAACATCTGAAATGCTTTCACAGCGTTTAACAAAACTAGGACTTGCTCATGAGGTGTTAAATGCTAAGAATAATGCACGTGAAGCTGAAATAGTAGCTCTTGCAGGACAAAAGGGAGCTATAACTATCGCTACAAATATGGCAGGACGTGGAACTGATATTAAGCTTACTGATGAGGTAAAGGCTCTTGGAGGTCTTTGTGTATTTGGTACAGAGCGTCATGAATCACGTCGTATTGATAATCAGCTAAGAGGACGTTCAGGACGTCAAGGAGATCCTGGATTCTCAAGATTCTATACATCTTGTGAGGATGAATTATTAAAGAGATTTGCAGGAGATTCATTTAAGAATAAGCTTGCGATGGCTGTTAGATTAAATCAGGATAATGATGAAACTAAGCCACTTGAATCAAGAATGTTCACTAAGGTTATGACACAAGCTCAAACTCGTATTGAGGGTCAAAACTATGATGCACGTAAGAATGTCTTAAAATATGATGACGTTATTCGTGTTCAACGTGAGCTATTCTATAAGCAACGTATGGAAGTAATCAAAGGTGAAAACCTTGATGAAATGGTTAAGCAAATGATGCGTACAGCTATTACTCAAATTACAGATAGATATATGGAAGAGGTTGGTCGTAATAGATATAATATTGATGACCAAGGTATTGCAGATATCTTCAATACTAAGTATTATGGTGAAGGTAGTGTAAAGGTAGAGCAGTTACGTCAATATGATGAAAACGAGATTAGAGACTACCTATTTGATATTGCGGCAAATGAAATCAAGCAAAAGCAGGAATTATTCCCTGATGGAGCATTTGATGGATTTGAGCGTATGATGGTTCTAAGAGTTATTGATATGCATTGGACAAAGCATATTGATAAGATGTCAGGATTACGTCAAGGAATTGGTCTTCAATCATATGGACAGCAAAACCCACTTACTATTTATAAGCAACAGGGTCTTGAAATGTTTAACCAAATGACAGCTGATATAAATGAGGATGTACTACGTTTCTTAGTACGTACTAAGTTTAGAATCGCTATTAAAGAAAAAGAAGAGAAACTAGTAACTAATCAAGGTGTAGATGATTCAGTTAAGCAGGCTCCGATTGTTAACGCACGTAAAGAGCTTGGAAGAAATGATTTATGCTGGTGCGGTAGTGGAAGAAAGTATAAATACTGCCACGGTCGTGACTAATAATAGAAAGCTCATAATGAGCTTTTTATTCTTATAAGGAGACTAACTATGGAACGATATGAAATTAATAAATATGAGGAATCATTTAAAAATAAGATTAATGATATGTATCAAGCCCTTCATATAGAAAGTGCTCGTCCAGAACTTAAAAGGCTATCAGATGAAATGAACGCCCCAGATTTCTGGAATGATGCTAAAAAGGCTCAAGAGGTTATAAATAAAGCTAATTCATTAAAGGAAAATGTAACTGATTACGATAATGTAAAGGAAGCCTTAGATAATATTTTATTATTAGATGAAATGTCATCTGATGATCCTGAGGCTTTAGCGCTATTAGAGGAAGAAATTCATAATTTAGAAAAAAAATTAAATGATCTTCAAGTAAAAGTAACCCTTTCTGGGCAATATGATAATTGTAATGCTATTTTAACCCTTCATCCAGGTGCTGGAGGTACTGAATCAATGGATTGGGCAGATATGCTTTATAGAATGTATACTAGATATTGTCAGCGTAAAGGATTTAAGGCTCAGCTTTTAGATTATCTTCCTGGTGATGAGGCTGGTATAAAGAGCGTTACAATACAGGTGACAGGTCCATATGCCTATGGTCTATTAAAGGGTGAAAGAGGAGTACATAGATTAGTTCGTATTTCACCATTTAACGCAGCAGGAAAGAGACAAACATCATTTGTATCATGTGATGTGGCTCCTGAGGTTGAGGATAGTGGAGATATTACAATATCAGATGATGATATAAGAATTGATACATATCTTTCATCTGGACATGGTGGACAGGGTGTAAATACTACTTATTCAGCAGTACGTATAACTCACCTTCCAACAAATATTGTTGTAACATGTCAAAATGAGCGTAGTCAGCTTAAGAATAAGGACACATGTATGAAGCTTTTAAAATCAAAGCTTATACAGCTAGAGCTTGAAAAGAAGGAAGCTGAAATGAAAAGCTTAAAGGGAGAGATGATGGATATTGGATTTGGATCACAAATAAGATCATATGTGTTCCATCCATATTCAATGGTTAAGGATCATAGAACAGGCTATGAAACAGCAAACATTACATATGTAATGGATGGTGGATTAGATGAGTTTATTGATGCTTATCTAAAGTTTCTTGCAGGAAGTGAAGTAAAATGAAATTAAGAATATTCAAGCAATTTTTATGGATTACTGTTGGAGTTATTTTAATTGATATTGCATATTATTTCTTTTACCTACCTACTAACCTAGTTACAGGAGGTACAATGGGAATTGCGATAATAGTAAAGGATTATTTGCCATTTAACACATCAATATTCTTATATATTGTTGATGGAATATTGTTATTTATAGGACTCTTATTACTAGGAAAGGATTTCTTTATACGTACTGTGTATGCGACAATTCTATCACCTACAGTAGTACTTATTTGTGAAACATTCTTTGATAGTGACTTTTTTAAGCTTAATGAAGGACAAACACCATATCTTGTATCAGGTCTTGCCGGAGGTCTATTAACAGCAATTGGATTAGGATTATGCTTTAGAAATAAGGGTACTACTGGAGGTATGGATGTAGTACAAAAAATATTATCTAAATATCTTCATATTCCATATTCGTATACGATGTATATGACAGATGTTGTAGTAATTGCGATCGGAGGATTCTTTGTCAGCAAATCTCTTCCATATGATATTGAAATGGTAATTTATGGAACACTTACTGTAATTGGTATAGGATATGTAGTAGATAAGATTGCACTAAATGCTCGTAATAGAAGAACTGCCTATATCATTACTCAAAAATATGATGAAATGAGACAAATGATATATGATACTGTAGATAGAGGTATTACAGTTACAAATGTTTATGGTGGCTATACTGGTCATGAGTTTAAAATGATTATTTGTACAATGGATAAAAGAGAGGCATATAGGCTATCTGAGCTTGTTAGTAAGATAGATAAGAATGCCTTCACCTTTATAACTGAAACCAAGGAGGTCGTTGGTAATTATGAAGGACTTAGCGATTTTAGGAGAAAAAGAAGTTGATTTAAAGGTTTTATCTTTAACCCCTTTGAAAAATGGGAATTTTAGGGTAATATTAAGTAGTGGAGAAGAACTTATCTTAAATGAGGATGAGGTAGTAAAATACCGACTTGTAAAAGGTAAGGAGCTATCATTTGAAACCTTAGATGAGGTAAAGGAGAAAATATATCTTTATGAGGCTTATCAAAAGGCTTTAAGATATATAACTACATACTATAAATGTACATCTGAGGTATATGATTATCTGATAAAGAAAAATTATTCAAAGGATATTGCATCTGAGGTATGTAATATGCTTAAGAATAATGGCTTATTAAATGATGATATGTACCTAGAAGCATATGTATCAAAGCTTATAGGTGATGGGAATGGTAGGCTTATGATTTCATATAAGGTAAAGGAAAAGAAGCTTTTAGGAGAATATGTAATAGATGAGGAAATGTATTTTAATACATTATCAAAGCTTATTACATCAAAGCTTAAGGTCCTAAAGGATAAAAAGAAGGAAAGGCTATATAGATATCTATCTTCTAAGGGATATACTACAGATGATATAAGCCGTGCCCTGAAAGGAGTAAACCTTGAATAAAGAATTAGTATTATTAAAGAAAGATATAGAGGATAATATAAAGAATAAGGAAAGAGTAGTTAACATTTTATCATATTCTAGACTAATAGCTTTTCTTATAGCTTTAGTATTATATCTAATAGCTCCTTATAAGGAGCAAAGCCTAAAATACATATTATATGTAATAGCTATAATAGCTACTATTGGTTTTATAGCTCTTATGGTTATTCATCAAATAAAATATAATGCCTTAGATTATATGAGGTTTGAGCTTGCCTCAATTAATGATTATGAGCTTCGTTTTAATAATAAATATCAAAGGTTTAAAGACGGAGGAGAGGAATTTAAGAATTCTAATAATTATTATGAATATGACCTAGATTTATTTGGTAAGGCATCTGTTTATAAATATTTAAATGTATCTCGTACAGCCTATGGAAGAAAGGCTTTAGCCTTTGACTTAAAGGATAAGGATACATCAGAAGATATAATTAGAAAAAGACAGGAGGCTGTCTGTGAGCTTGCAGCTGATGCTAAGATGCATATAGAGCTTGAGGCTATATCAAGAATATATGAGAAAAAGGTTGATGATAGAAGAGCTACATCTATGGATAATGCCTTGTCCCTTGTTGAAAATGAGGTTCATGTAAAGGGATATGAAATAGGTGTTGGCCTATTATCTAACATTCTTGTAATACTATCTATAGTACTTGCATGTCTTAAGGTTGTAGGATATGGATATATTGCAGGAGCTATTTTGATTTCATTCCTTCTAAATACATATATTATTTCATCTATAAAAGAAATAAGAGCTAATGTTATTCCTATAAATAATTTATTTAGCGGATATGACAATTATATTAGATATATAAAGCAAAAAAGCTTCAAATCTGAAGCTTTAAAAGAAATCAAAAGCACATTAGAGTCTGGTAGTGAAAAGGGTATAAAGCAATTTAATGTATTAAATGGCTTTATATCATCTGGAAGTAATATTATATTTGCTTTATTATTCAATGGATTGTTTGCCATTGATGCATACTTAGCAGTATTATATATTAAATGGCAAAAGAAATATGCAAAAACAATTAGAAATGTAGTTGATGCTGTTGGTGATTTAGAAGGATATCTATCTCTTTCATCTATTGCACTTACAAGAGATGATTGTATTATTCCAGAAATATCAAATGAATTTAAGTTTAAAAATCTAAAGCACCCGCTTATAGATTATAATAATTGTGTGGGTAATGATTTTTACTTTAATGATTTAAATATAATTACTGGATCTAATATGTCTGGTAAGACTACTTTTATGCGTTCCATTGGAGTAAATTATTTATTATTTAAGGCTGGAGGATATGTTGTGGCTGAAAGCTTTAGCGCATCTATTTATAAGCTATTTACTTCAATGAAGGTTGCTGATGATGTAACTGATGGTATTTCAACATTCTATGCAGAAATACTTAGAGTAAAATCAATAATTGATTATATTAAAGAGAATAAGCCAATGCTTGTTTTAATTGATGAAATCTTTAAGGGTACAAATACAAAGGATAGGCTTGAAGGAGCCAGAAGTGTTGTAGCTCATTTAAAGAGAGAAGGAATAAAGGCTATAATTACAACACATGATCTTGAACTATGCAATATAGATGGTGTGTATAATTATCATTTCCTAGAACATTATGTAGATGATAAAATTTCATTTGATTATAAGATACATGATGGAATATCTAAAACTAGAAATGCTATTTATCTATTAAAGCTTGCAGGTATTATAGAAGAATAAAAAATTAATAATGGAGGTGAAGCTAAATGCTATTATTTAAATTAGGATTTATTAATATAGAATATGACACACTAATTTTATTTATATTAGGAATATTAATAGGAGCAATAGTATTTGGCTTCGTATTCCTTATAGTAATTCTTTCTACACGCAAAAAGAAAAACTCTATTGTAAAATCTAAAATGGATGTTGAATATGAAAGAGATGTAATACCTCTAAAGGATGCGGCTATTGCTGAATATAAAAGTAAGATTGAAAATCTTGGGGATATGTCTAAGATATTTGATATTGCATACAAACTATCAAATGATATATCAGCATTATTCTTTCCTAAAAGTAAAACACCAATTCTAGAGCTTTCTATGGATGAGGTAATATCTTTAGCTGAAAGCTTATCAATAGCCTTTGATAAGGCTATTTCAGAGGATAAAACACTGAAATTAGTTTATAATTTCAATATGACAATAGGCTTCCTTGTAGGACTTAAGGATAAAAAGCTTGAAATAAAATCAGAGCTTAAGGAAGCAAAGGAGAATGTGTTTACACGTCTTAAGAATACTATTTCATCAAAGGTTAAAAGTATTCAAAACAAGGCTATTATAAAATACCTTGAATGGAATCATATTATAGATAGAGTATCAATGCTTTTTATTAATGTGGCAGCTGCTGAAACATATAAGGCATTTAGTATGAAGATTTATCATAAAGAAATGGAAATTGATACTTCTATAAAGGAAGAAATAGAGGTTAATGAAAAGGAAGAGCTAATAGATTAATATGCTCTTCCTTTTTTATTTGTCATATTAAATAATATAATTATAAAATACTATATTATTAGTTTTTATAATAATACAAAAAATATAATCATTATATTGCAATATAATAATTTCTACGCTATAATTCAATTAAAGAAGTAGGAAGAAGGTATATTGATGAAGAAGTTTGTTTATGCTGTTTTAGCAGCGTTTTTAATTGCATTTACACTTACATCATGTAATGAAAAGAAGGATGATCCATTATATATAGATGCGATGTCATTTTTTTGCGATGAAGGTGATGATAATAGTATTGTAATGATAGATCATAAAAGACAAGATGTATATTTTACAGTTGGTGAAGAATCACTTGTTATGGGAGTTTCATATAGAATAGTAAGAAAAAATGATAGTGGGGATATGGCATATTCTGATTATTTATATGAGCATCCTTATGGGTTAGATGAATACTTTGAAGCGGATGGGAAGATAAAAATAATAGAGACAAGTTCAAAATATATATATTATATAGTAAGACTTCAATGTTATATGGGTGTGTATTTTTATCCTATGGAAAAATCTTGGGATATTTATAATGCTGTTGACACTAAGGATTTTCCAGATATGTTTGGTATTGTTACTACAGAAGATTGTGTTGAGGAAATTAAAGTTTCATATGGACAAACTATCGGTTTAATTTGCTATGATAGATTAATAAAAAGAAATTCACAATCCTATTTTTCAGAAGAAGAGGATGATGTTTCACTAAATCCTAATATTAAAATTAATTGTATTACAAGGATTAATCCAAATACTGGTAATCAATTAATAAGAGATACTTTTTATTTAAACTTTACATATCTAGGCGATAGCGATACATTTAACTTAGATGATATTGCGTTTACATTAAGAAATGTTTAGCATATAGTATAAATGATGAAAAAACCACATTAGTTTACATTGTAAAATGTTTACTAATGTGGCTTTTTGTTTATTGATATATATTATTATTTAATGTAGTTAATAAGGAAATTATAGACACCTTCCTCATCACAGCTATAATCTGTGGTGTAGTCAGCAATATCTCTTAATTCCTTTTCTGCATTAGACATAGCTACAGAGGTATGAGCTAGCTTTAATGTTTCTAAGTCATTTATACCATCGCCAAAGGCTATTAAATCATCAAAACTATAGCCATAATGCTTTAATACACGCCCTATAGCAATTGATTTATCAACCATTGATAAAGATACCTCATAAATAGCATTATTTTGATCATAGCCTAGGCATCTAAATGATATTTTTTTGGTATTATTGATATATTCCTCAAATTCTAATCTTCTTTTAGAATCTATTACAAACATACATCCATTAGGAGCTTCAAAGTTTTTAATCAGATCATATGGTCCGTTGACTACAACTGTATCCTCTTGAATATGGTAGAAGGACTCAAGCTTTGGAATTCTATTATAAATATAGGCATAGTTACCAACAGAGAAGTAGCCATTTTTTATTATTTCTTTATTTGCAATAAACATATCAAGGAATGTGCTTTTACTAAATCTTTTAAGTTCACGCTCGTATGATTTATCGATTGTTCCTATATAGGCTCCGTTTTCAGAAATGATAGGAGTAGATTCTGGGAACATTGATGCATATTTAAGCATTGAACGATAAGGACGTCCTGAACATAATATTAAAAAGAATCCTTTTTCTATTAAGCTATTTAAATATTTTACTGTTCTTTCTGGTATTTCTTTGTTTTGATAAAGAAGAGTACCATCAAGGTCTATAGATATTACTTTTTCCATTTCTCTTCACTCCTACTAAATAAATTATTACATAAGATTAGGTTATTTGCAATTACTTATTCAAAAATTGGGGCAAATATTATATAATAATATTTATGGAGGGGATAAAATTGCTAATTGCTAGTATTGGAATATTTAGAGTTACAATTGCAAATATTTATACCTTCATTTTTGGAATTGCGATAGGTATAGCTATTACAACAGTTGCATACCTGTGGTATGTTTTAAAGCAAATGAATTCAGAAAAATTTAAATCAATGGTTTCAATGAAAATTGTTGACGCAAAAATTGATGATAAAATGCCGTTAGAGGAAAAGCTTAAGCTACTTGCAGATAAGGATTCAGATGAAAAAAGAAGAAAGGCTTGCTCTTTAATTTTAGAGTATGAAGAGCTTTTTAAGGATAAGAAGCTTAGAAAGGGATATACAGATATTGAGTTTACAAAATATTTAACATGGTCATTAATACAAAATGTAGCCCAGATATATTATCCTAAGGCTAAAAGGCCATACCTTAATATTACAATAGGTGATGCGACTAAGCTTATAAGATATGCATCACAGCGTCTTGATCAAATTCTTGATATTAATGGATTAAGAATTTTAAGAAAGCTTAATATAAACACAGCTAATGGAATGCTTAATTTTTATAAAAGGGTATATGATTTAAAGGTTGTAAAGCTTATTTATAAATATAAAATTAATAAAATATTATTTGGATTTAAGGTTCTAATTAATATAATTAACCCAATATATTGGGTAAGAAAACTAATTGTTAATAGATCCTTTAATATAATTACAAAAAGGATTTGTGTAAATGTTATACAAATAGCAGGAGAGGAAGCTTATAACATTTATTCTAAAAATGCTTTTAATGAAGGGAATGATCTAATTGAAGCTAAATAAGAAAAGAGATAGACTAAGACCTAATGGCTATACTATTCCACAAAAGGAGTTTTCAAGTGCTGGTATTAAGGATGTAAAGGATAACTTTAGACCTTCAATCGCAGCTACTCCCTTTTTTGGAAGTAATGTAAAGGATAGCTTTAGTGTAAATGATATATCAGATAATGTAGAGCTTGATGTAAGAAAGAATTATGACTTTGCTCGTGAGCATAAGGCTATTTCTCGTCAGGAGCTTATAGAAAAATATGGAACTGAATATCCTGAATTCCAAACTATTACTGCTGATGTAAGGCGTAGTGTATATGGTGATGATATTACTATAAATAATAAGCCTTCAAGAAATGAAGAAAAAATAGAAGAGAAAAAGGAGGAGAAGGTTCCTTTTGATTTTGTTAAAACTGCTGATGAGGTTGTAGGAGATAATAAGAAAAACTCTTCTGAACTTGAAAGCTTTAATTTTAATCAATTTAAGACTGAGGAGAAGGAAAGTGAGCCTAGTGTTGATGATGACCTATCATTTGGTTCATTTAAGCCTAAGTATCAAAATATTCCAGATAATAGAGAGGCACATACAACAATTATTAGAAATAATAGTAATGCACAATTTAAGCCTCGTGAGGAAATTAACTATAATAATGATAATGCTATGGAATATAAGGCTCCAATCACTAATTCACAATCTCAATTTAAGACATATGAGGAATTAAATAGAGGACATAGTGGAATGGTTGAGCCAGTTCGTACTGAGCCTAACAAAACATATGGATTTGATGGTCCAGCACCATCATTTGAGCATAAGCCAAACTATATGCCAGGACAGGCTCCTTCAATGACAGCTAATAAGGATTTCTCAAATTTTAAGGCTCCACTAGCAGTAGATCCATATAGAGATTATAAGCTACCACCAAGGGATATGTTTAAGCGTGGACCTGCATCATCTGGTGAAGAGCCAGAATGGTTATTTACTAAGCGTGATATCATAGATCAAACTCTTGTTGACTTTGGTATTGATGGTAAGGTAATTAAATGGACTAAAGGACCTACATTCTCACGCTATGAGGTGGCCCTAGAGCCAGGAGTTTCTGTAAGAAAGGTTAATTCAATTTATGATAACCTTCAAATGAATCTTGGTGCTAAGACACTACGTATTCAAGCGCCAATTCCAGGAAAGACAACTGTTGGTATTGAGGTTCCTAATGATAAGACAGATACAGTATATTTTGGAGATATTATAAATGATGAATTCTATGCAGGAGATGATCCATTAAAGGTAGCTCTTGGAAAGGATATTGATAATAATTCAATTTATACAAGAATTGATAAATGGCCACATGGACTTATTGCTGGATCAACTGGTTCAGGAAAGTCTGTATGTATGAATACTATTCTTATTTCAATTCTTCTAAGAAATAAGCCAGATGAGGTTAAGCTATTACTTGTAGACCCTAAAACTGTTGAGCTTGTAGCCTACAACGACCTACCTCACCTTGTAACTCCAGTTATTAATGATCCACAGCTAGCCTCTGAGGGATTGAAGTGGGCATGTGAGGAAATGGATAGACGTTATGCAGTGCTTGCGCAAAATAAGGTTAGAAATATTAAGGATTATAACGAAAAGTGCAAGATTGATAAGTCACTTCAAAAAATGTGCTATATAGTAGTAATTATTGATGAGCTTGCGGATTTAATGATTACATGTTCAAATGAAATTGAGGATTCAATTAAGCGTATTACAGCAAAGGCTCGTGCTGCAGGTATTCATTTACTAGTCGCAACACAACGTCCAACAGTAGATGTTATTAAGGGTACAATTAAGGCTAACATTTCAACACGTGTAGCCTTCCATACAGTTTCTCAAATTGATTCACAAACAATTCTTGAGGAGGGTGGAGCAGAAAATCTTCTTGGAAAGGGAGATATGCTACTAAAGGAAGGAGATATTCCTTCAAGATTACAAGGTGCATATATTCCAGATTCTGAGATTGATGCAGTTACAAACTTTATTCGTGCTGAGGCTGAGCCAGATTATCTATTCTCACATGAGGATTTAAAGAAGAAGATGGCATCAGATAATGCAGGAGCTCCTGGTTCAACTAGTGAATCACCAGAGGTCCTATATAATGTAGCATTATTCTGTATTGAACAAAATATGTGCTCTATTAATTCAATTCAACAGCAATTCCAATTTGGATTTAATAGAGCCAATAAGATAGTCCAAGCTCTAGAGCAGCTTGGAGTAGTATCAGGAAAGAATGGTACTAAGGGTCGTGAGGTATTATGCCAGGTATCAGACCTTGAAAGAATATTTAATGGAGAATAAAATATGAAGCAAAAGGAATATGATGAGATAGAAAAGAAAATACTTATAGATGATGATAAAGAGGCATATGGTAAGCTTAATGAGGCTTTATTTAAGTCTGCACTTATTACATCTATTATTATGGGAATTATCCTTTTTATCTCATTTTTCCTTGTATCTAAGGTTTCAAAACTATCAATTATTCCAACAGGATGGTTTTATTTAATAGCTATTACAGCATTTTTATATGCTATAGCTACAATATTATTATCAAAGGTATTTACAAATTTGTTGAAGAAACAGGCTTTATTATTATATTATCGTGTATATGATTTTTTAGAGTTTATATTAAAGATGTTTTCAATAGTAGCCTTTGTTGTAATGTTTATGGTAACACCAACAACAGTTGTTGGTTCATCTATGGATAACACACTTTCATCTGGTGATAAGGTTTTAATATATCATATAGGATATAGTGTATCTAGAGGTGATATAGTTGTTGTTGATGTTGATAAAACATATGGACAAAGTGATACTCTTTATATAAAGAGAGCAGTAGCTGTAGCGGGAGATACTGTCTCATATAGTGACAATACCTTCTATGTAAATAATGTTGCTGTTGAGGATAAGGAAATGAGCTATTATGAGTATCTTAAGTGTATTAATTTATATAATGATGATGCAAACCAAGAAAATGAGTTTGTAGTACCAAAGGGATATAGTATAGTTTTAGGAGATCATAGAACGTCATCTATTGATTCTAGAATCTTTGGTCTTGTATCAAATGATGATATATTAGGAAAGGCTGTGTTAAGATTCTTACCATTTAAGGATTTTGGTGGCTTTACTAAGGATTTATCATATAATTAAAAGGAGGATTTAATATGCCGATTCAATGGTATCCAGGTCATATGGCCAAGGCTAAAAGAGAAATAACTGAAGCCTTAAAAAATGTAGATATTGTATTAGAGCTTAGAGACGCAAGAATACCTTTGGCTTCAAAAAATCCAATGGTTGATGAAATAGTAGGACAAAAGCCTAGATTAATATTGCTTAATAAGAGTAATATGGCTGATAAAAAAGCTACTATGGAATGGATAAAATATTATAAAAATCAAGGAATTATAGCATTAGATGTAGATTCAATTGATAAATATAATATAGATAAGGTTTATCCATATGTAAAATTAGTATTAAATGATTATATAAAGCATGAGGAGGATAGAGGAATATCTAATGTTAATATTAGAGGACTTATTATAGGTATTCCTAATGTAGGAAAATCTACATTTATAAATCTTCTTGCAGGAAGAAAGATTGCCGTAACAGGTGATAAGCCAGGTGTTACAAAAATGAATTTGTGGATTAATATAAATCCATATTTTAAAATTATGGATACACCAGGAATTCTTTGGCCTAAGTTTGAGGATCAGGAAATTGGATATAAGCTTGCGATATGTGGCTCAATAAAGGATGAAATACTAGAACTTGAAGGAATTGCCTTTAAGGCTGTTGAATATATGAAGGAGCTTTATCCAAATCTAATTGCTTCACGCTATTCCTTAGATGAGGAAAGTATAAGAAATATGGAAGCGATAGATGTCTTAGATGCTATAGGTGAGAAGAGAGGATGTCTTCTTAAGAAGGGACAGATAGATTATAATAGAGCTTGTAAGCTTATTATTAATGATATTAGATCAATGAAAATCGGGGCGATGACATTTGAAAGACCAATTGGAAACAATTAATAAATACAAATATGAGGATGAACTGATAGACCAAGGAGTAGAATATATTGCAGGATGCGATGAGGTTGGTCGTGGACCTATTGCAGGACCTCTTGTTGTATCAGCTGTAATTCTTCCTAATGATTTTAGAATAAAGGGTATTGATGATTCTAAAAGGCTTACTGAAAAGAAAAGACTTGAACTTTATAAGGAAATTATAAAGAAGGCTGTGGCTATTAATACTATATTTGTTTTTGAGGATGAGATAGATGAGCATGATATTTATTCTTGTACTCAAAAGGCTATGAGGGATGCAATACTTGGACTAAAGGTTACACCAGGACATGCATTAGTTGACGCAATGCCTCTCCCAGGACTTGAGATTCCTCATACATCTATTATTAAGGGTGACCTTTTAAGCGCCTCAATAGGAGCTGCATCTATAATTGCTAAGGTTACAAGAGATGAATATATGAAGAAGATGGATATTAAATATCCTAATTATGGATTTGCTCGTCATAAGGGATATTGTACTAAGGAGCATGTTGAGGCCTTAGAAAAATATGGACCATGTAAAATTCATAGAAAGACATTTGCTCCTGTAGACAAGTTTTTTAATAGACAGATGCAATTTGATTTATAAAAAAATATTTTCAAAAGTTTCCTAATTATTAATAATTAGGGGCTTTTTTTTACTTTTTTTATGCTTGACATGGAATAAAATAAAGTATATGCTACCTATTGAAAATAAATTGGAAGGATATTGGTAGTATGCAAAAGGTAATCATTGTAGAGTCACCATCTAAGTCAAAAACAATTGAATCATATGTGGGTAAGGACTATAAGGTTATCGCATCCATTGGTCATATAAGAGATCTTGCGACATCTGGTAAGGATGGTCTTGGTATAGATATTGAAAACAATTTTACTCCTTCCTATAGAATTATAAAGGGTAAAGAGAAGCTTGTTGAGAGCATTAAAAAGACATGCAAGGGTAAAGAGGTATATCTTGCGACCGACCCTGACCGTGAGGGAGAAGCTATTTCATACCACCTTGCAACAGTACTTGGTTTAAACCCATCACTTGTTAATCGTATTGAATTCCATGAGGTTACAAAGCCTGCAGTACTTGAGGCTATTAATAATCCTCGTAGTATTGATATGAATCTTGTTAATTCTCAGGAAACAAGAAGAATGCTTGATCGTATTATAGGATTTAAGGTATCAAAGCTTTTACAATCAAGAATTAAATCTCAATCTGCAGGACGTGTTCAATCAGTAGCTTTAAAGCTTATTGTAGATTTAGAGGATGAAATAGCAGCCTTTAAGCCTGAAGCTTATTATGAATTAGTAGCCCATTTTAAGGATTTTGATTTAGACTATGCAATAGAGTCACCAATTAAGGATAAAAAGCAAATTGAAGCCGTTTATAATAGTTTAGGCAATGATTTTGTTGTAAAGGATATTACATCAAAGAGTGTCAAAAGAGAATCAAAGCCACCATATACTACATCTACTATGCAGCAGGATGCTTCAACTAAGCTTGGATTCCAGTCATCTCGTACAATGCGTGTTGCACAGGCGTTATATGAGGGTAAGGAAATAAATGGAGAGCATATGGGACTTATCACCTATATGCGTACAGACTCAACTCACCTATCTAATGTGTTTGTGTCTGAGGCATATGCTTATATTACCTCAAATTATGGAGAGGATTATAAGGGATTTAGAAAAGAAAAGAAGCAAATGCTATCTCAGGATGCGCATGAGGCTATTAGACCTACATCTATTTATAGAACTCCTGAAATGATGAAAGAGTATTTAACTCAAGATGAGTATAGATTATATTCATTAGTTTATAAAAGAACTCTTGCTTCATTGATGTCTGCATCAAGATTCAAGCAAACAAAGGTGTTGTTTGATAATAACAACAATATTTTCCAAATAAATGGAAGAATTCTTGAATTTGATGGTTATACAAAGGCCTATGGTCTTGAGGATGATGATTTAAATGTCATTCTTCCGGATTTTAAAATAGGTGATATTTATCATTCAGATAGTAATGAAATAATTGAGAAGTATACAAAACCAAAGCCAAGATATACTGAAGCTTCACTTATAAAGGATATGGAAAAGCTTGGAATAGGTCGTCCATCAACATATGCTCAAACTATGACTACCTTAAAGGAAAGAAAATATATTGAGGTTGTGAAGAAGGCTTTAATTCCAACAGAGCAAGGAATACTTACAACTAAGACATTAGATAAGTATTTCTCATCTATATTTAATGTTGAATATACAGCAAATATGGAGCTTGACTTAGATAAGATAGCTAAGGGAATGTGGAATGAGCTTGATGAAATGAATAAATTCTATAGTTCATTTGAGCCTGTATTTTTAGATGCAAAGGCAAGTATGGATAAGATATATCCAAAGCCTACAGGAGAGATGTGCCCTGTTTGCGGTAACGAGCTTGTTATAAGAAAAGGAAAATATGGAGAGTTTATAGCATGCTCAACATATCCTAAATGTAAGTATGTTAAGCCACAGGACAACGGGGATAATAATCAACCTGTAAATGAGGTTATTACAATTAATAACACTAAGCTTGGTACAGTAAAGTTTGTAAAGAAGCTTGCAAAAAGAGGTGCTAATGCTGGAAATTATTTCTATGCATCACAGTCCCCAAAGCTAATTTATAATGATACTCCTACAAATAATGAGTGTCCTAATTGTGGTGGAATAATGCTTTTAGATAAGGATGGTAATCTTTATTGCGCAAATAAATGCAAAACTAATACTATAGAGGATAAAAAAATTAAATGTCCTACTTGTAATAAGGGATATTTAATAAAAAGAGTTGCGGCAAGAGGAAAGAATAAGGGCTCATATTTTTATGGTTGCCAAAACTTCCCTAAGTGCAGAGCTATTTATACTCTTACAGATGAGTTATGTCCTGAGTGTGGAAGTGAAATGGTAAAATCACAAGATATTTTAGTATGTACAAACCCTCTTTGTACTACGCATAAGCAAGCCAAGTAATTGGCTTGTTTTTTCATTGTAAAATGTTTTATATTATGATATAATTTTTTTGATTGGAGCGAGGAATATGGGATTATTTGGATTGTTTAAGAATAAGAATAAAACTAAAAAAGAAAAATATAAAATGGGACTCCATAAAACACGTGAGGGAGCATTATCAACATTAAAGGAAATTTTAAATTCCAATACTAGAATTGATGATGACCTATTTGATTCACTAGAAGAGATATTTATTAGTGCTGATATTGGTGTTGATACAGTAATTGATTTTATAGATAAGCTTAGAGATGAGGTATCTGTTAAGAAGATTACAGATGCAACACTTCTTCAGGAGCTTATTATTGATAAGATGTTTGAAATATATCTAAAGGGTGAGGTTGTTAATGCCAACCTTGATATTAAGCCAAATAGATTAAATGTATTATTATTTGTTGGAGTTAATGGAGTAGGAAAAACTACATCAATCGCCAAGATTGCATATTCATTAAAACAACAAGGTAAGAAGGTTTTACTTGCTGCAGGTGATACATTTAGAGCTGGAGCTATAGAGCAATTAGCTGAATGGAGCAGAAGAATTGGTGTTGATATTGTAACAAAGGATGCAGGTTCAGATCCTTCATCTGTAATATTTGATGCTTGCGTTAAGGCTAAGAATGAAGGATATGATGTATTATTATGTGATACAGCAGGAAGACTTCAAAACAAGGTTAATCTTATGAATGAGCTTAATAAGATTAAGCGTGTTATTGAGACAAATGTTCCATCTGCACCACATGAAACATTGCTTGTAATAGATGCGACTACAGGACAAAATGGAATGATTCAGGCCAAGGCCTTTAGTGAGGCTACAAATGTTTCTGGAATTATTCTTACAAAACTTGATGGTACAGCTAAGGGTGGTATAGTTCTTGCCATTAGAAATGAGCTTGGAATTCCAATTAAATATATTGGATTAGGAGAACATCTAGAGGATTTAGAACCATTTGATATTGAACAATATCTATATGGTCTATTCGCAGATTTCTTTGAATAATGGATATTATAAAAAGAGAAGAACTAATATCATTGTTTGATATTTATAAAGGTCTTTTAACAGAAAAGCAAAGAACATATTTTATGGATTATTATTATAGTGATTTATCACTTGCAGAAATTGCACAAAATTATAATGTATCTAGAAATGCTGTTTTCGATATGCTTAAAAAGACTGAGGCTATTCTTACAAATTATGAGGAATGCCTAAAAATCCACCAAAAGAATAATATGATATTAGAGATTATTGATAATGCAGGTACTGATGCATTAAAAGAGATTAAAAAAGTAATAGAGGAGTGAAATTATGGCTTTTGATTCATTATCTAGTCGTCTTCAAATGGCAATGCGCCGTATGACTGGACGTGGAAGGCTTAATGAAAAAGACATTGAAGAGATGCTTCGTGAGGTAAGATTAAGCTTACTAGAGGCAGACGTTAATTATAAGGTAGTAAAGCAATTCCTTGCAGGTGTTAAGGAGGAGGCTCTTGGAGAAAAGATTCTAAAGGGATTAAATCCAGGTGAGCAGGTTGTAAAGATTGTTCGTGAGGAGCTTCGTAAAACACTTGGTTCTGAGGTATCAGAAATTAATTTTAAGAAGGATGGCACTACAATTATTATGATGGCCGGACTTCAAGGAGCAGGAAAAACTACTACTGTAGGAAAGCTTGCTGCATTCTGCCGTAAGAAATTTAATAAGAAGCCATTTTTAATCGCTGCAGATATTTATCGTCCTGCTGCTGTTGATCAGCTTGTTCAAATTGCAAAGCAAATTAATGTACCATATTTTGAAATGGGAGTTAAGGAAAAGGCAGTAAAGATTGTAAAGGAAGGACTTAAAAAAGCAGAGGAGGCAGGATGTGATCTTGTTATCATAGATACTGCTGGTCGTCTTCATATTGATGAAGAGCTTATGAATGAGCTTGTTGATATTAAGAGCTTATGTAATCCTGATGAAATCCTTCTTACAGTTGATGCTATGACAGGACAGGATGCTGTAAATGTAGCTCAAAGCTTTAATGAAAAACTTAGTGTCACTGGAGTTGTTTTAACAAAGCTTGATGGAGACACAAGAGGTGGAGCTGCATTATCTGTTAAGGCAATGACAGGAGTACCTATTAAGGTAGCTTGTAATGGAGAAAAGCTTGATGCAATTGAGATTTTCTATCCCGATAGACTTGCAGACCGTATCCTTGGTATGGGAGACGTATTATCACTTATCGATACAGTAACTGAAAATATCGATGAGGATGAAATGATGGGTATGGCTGAAAAGATGATGAGCGATAAATTCAATTATAATGATCTTCTAAAGCAAATGAAGATGATTAAGAGAATGGGTTCATTATCTAAGATTTTAGGATTCTTACCTGGTATGAAGCAGGTAAGAGAGGCTGCAAAAAATGTAGATGATAAGCAGCTAGATTTTATTACAACAATAATTGGCTCTATGACAGAGGAGGAAAGAAAGAATCCATCACTTATTGATTCATCAGCTAAGAGACGTGAAAGAATTGCTAAGGGATCAGGGAGATCTGTTATGGAGGTCAATAAGCTAAGACAAATGCTTGAGGCACAAAAGAAGGCTGCTAAGCAAATGGCTTCTATGTCAGAAACTGATATGAAGAAGATGCAGGCAGATATGAAGAATGGAAGAATGCCTCAGGGTATGGCAGCTCAACCATCTTACTCAAAGGGTAAAGGAAAAGGAAGAGGACAGGCTAAGTTCTTAAGATAAGGAAAGGAGATGATTTAATTGATAATTGCGTCTATTAAATCATTTTCTCATTTTATGGATATTAGAGATTTATGTGATGGAATTGTTCTTAATACAACATATTCCATTTCTGTAAATCCTACCATAGATTTTGAGGAGCTAAATCAAATAATTGAATATTGTAATACTTATTCTAAGCTATGTATTATTGATATCTCATCAATAATGGATAATAAGGAAATAGATGATGTAAAATCATTTATTTTAGAATATAAGGATAAAAATGTTTCATTCCTATATACAGATATTGGTGTCCATCAGATATTAAAGGAAATGGGTATAGAGAATAGAGGAATATATGACCCTAAAACTCTTGTTACAAACTCATATGATATGAATATATACCTTCAGGATAATATGCAGGCAGTTGGATTATCAAATGAAATAACATTAGATGATGTTAAAACAATGATTGATAATAGAGTAGGTAAGGTATGGCTTAAGGTGTTTGGATATCATCAAATGTTTTATTCAAAGCGTAAGCTGATTTCTATTTATTATAAATATAAGGGAATAGATGAGTATATACCACGAGAGGAGGCCTTCTTAAAGGAGGAAACTCGTGATGATTTATATCATATAGATGAGAATAGCCATGGTACTGTAATATATAGATCTTATGTTTTATCATATCTAAGAGATTTAGATAAGATAAAGGATTGTGATTACCTATATCTTGATAGTGCCTTCATAGATGAAGAGGATTTCGCATTAGTATTAAAGGTATATAATAAAACAATTAAGGGTGAAATGTATCTAGATGATGCACTGGACTATTTAAACGAAATGTTTTCAATTGAAGATGGATTTATGTATCATGATACTGTATATAAAAAGGAGGAGCTAAAATGAAAAGAGTAGAATTACTTGCTCCTGCTGGAGATTTAGAAAAACTAAAGATAGCTGTAATGTATGGTGCTGATGCAGTTTTTATTGGAGGTAAGATATTTAGCCTTCGTTCTCGTGCATCAAATTTTACATATGAAGATATAAAGGAAGGCTGTGATTTTGCACATGCTCATGGATCTCATATTCATGTAACATGTAATATACTTCCTCATGAGGGTGATATAGATGGTCTTATTGAGCATCTATTAAAGCTTGAGGAATGTGGTGTTGATGCGATTATTTGTGCTTCAATCTATATCTTGAAAATGGTTAAAAAATATACTCATATGGAGGCACATATCTCAACACAGGAAACTACAACAAATACACCAGCTGTAAGATTTTGGGTAAGAGAGGGTGCAGATAGGGTAGTACTTGGTCGTGAGCTATCTATACCACAAATAAAGGAAATAAAAGAGAATGCAAATACTGATATAGAGGTATTTATTCATGGTGGTATGTGTGTATCATATAGTGGTAGATGTATGCTATCTAATAATATGACTAATAGAGATGCTAATAGAGGTGGATGTGCTCATTCATGTAGATGGAATTATGATCTTATTGTAGATAATGAAAAGAAAAATACTAATTCAGAGTATTTTGCAATGTCATCTAAGGATTTATGTGCAATTCGTGATATACCTGCCTTAATTGATGCAGGAGCGGATTCATTTAAAATAGAAGGAAGAATGAAATCACTTCATTACATTGCAACTGTAGTAAAGGCATATCGAATGATTATAGATGAGTATCTAGAAAAAGGTATGGTATCAGATTATGATTTCTATATGAATGAAATAAGAAAGGCTGAGAATAGAGAAACATCATATGGCTTCCTACATGGACAAACTGATGTTTCAGAGCAGTTATATAACATGCGTAGTGAGGAGCCATCTCAAACATTTTGCGGAATTGTTAAATCATATGATGAAGAAAATCATATGGCTTATGTAGAATCCCGTAATTTCTTTAAGCCTTATTCTCGCCTAGAGCTTTTTGGACCAAAGCTTAGTGAGGTTATAGAAATAAAGGAAATATATGATAAGGATGAAAATATCCTAGATGCCTCTCGCCATCCTGGAGATATAGTACATTTTAAATGTGATATAAAGCTTAATCCTTATGATATGGTAAGAGTATATGAGGATTAATCTAGATGATGTAATAATTGATGTAGAGATGGTCTATAAGCCCTTAAATAGAGGAGTATATTTTAAGTATTTAGGCGATAATAGGTTTCGTCTAAATAGTGGGTATTTATATAGTGAAAAGGAAATAATTAATTTATTTCAAAAGAATAAAAATAGAATAATTAAAATAATGAATAGAATAGATTCTAGCAAGGTAAATCTGAATACTATTCATTACTTAGGAAAAGAATTAAAGCTAGAAGTATCCATATCAAATGAAAATAGAGTATTTATAATAGATGATATACTTTATGTTAAATGCAAGGATTTAAAATTAAGAGATAGGCTTATAAAGGATTTTTATACTAAAATGGTAGAGGAATATACATTAAGTGTATTTGACGACATATTCTCTAAATTTTTAGATTTAAAAATTAAAAGACCAGCTCTTAAGTTTAAATACACTAAAACATTTTATGGCAAGTGCTTTAGAAAGGATAATTTGATAGAAATATCTGGTATATGTATGAAAATGGATAAGAGGTATATTGATACTGTAATATATCATGAGCTATGCCATTTTAAGTATTTAGGACACCAAGCTAATTTCTATAGATATTTTGAATCAAAGCTTCCTGGAGCTAAAAGACTACAGCATGAATTTAGAATGCTAAGATATAAGGATTTGGTATAAAATAAAACTTCTATAAATGGGTATATTTTATATTTGATTTTTTAAAGAATTATTGTATAATATATTGTATTGAAATACGGAGGATGTAATCATGGCTGAGAAAAAGATTATTGAAATAACTGAAGAAGGATACGCTGCTGTATTAGCTGAATATAATAATTTAAAGGATGTATTAATTCCTGCAAACATTCAAGCATTACAGGATGCACGTTCTCAAGGAGACTTATCAGAAAATGCTGATTATGATGCAGCAAGAGATGAGCAAGCAAGATTAAACGCAAGAAGCCTAGAGCTTGAAAATATTATAAAGAACCACAAGATTATTGAGGTTGATAAATCAAAGAAGGTATCAATTGGAAAGAATGTTAATATCACTTATGTTGATTTAGGTAAGACATTCGATTTCGCAATTGTTGGTACAATTGAGGCTGACCCAATTAATGGAAAGATTTCATCAGAGTCTCCACTAGGAAAGGCTCTAATGGGAGCTAAGAAGGGTGACACAGTAACTGTTGTATCTGAGAGTGGTAAGGAATCAAGAGTTTTAATTAACTCAGTTTCTAATAAGTAAAAACAACAAATAGTGCTGATATATGTCAGCACTTTTTTTAAGGATATTGCTTTTTATTTAACGTTATTTATTATATAATAATTGCAGGAGATTTTAAGATGCTAGAGTATTTATTTAATCCATTAAAATTTATACCAAATGAATATGAAACAACAATCTATGATATAGATTTTAAAAGATTATATGATGAGGGTAAGCGCCTTATTATAAGTGATTTAGATAACACCTTAATATCATATAGAGAAAAAATGCCAACTAAGGAGCTTTTAGATTTTAAACAAAAGCTTAATGAAATGGGATTTGAGATTGTAATATGCTCAAATAATCATAAGAAGAGGGTAAAAAGCTTTTGTGAAGCATTTGGTGTTCCTTGTGTATGGAATGCTCATAAGCCATTTGTTGGAGGTCTTAGAAAGGCATTAAAGAAGGCTCGTAAGACTTATGGTATTAATTATAGCAAGGATATGGTTGTGGAAATAGGAGATCAGCTTTTAACTGACCAGTTTGCTTCAACAAGATATAAGCTATATACTATTATGGTAAGAAATCTAGATCCTAAAACTGAAATATGGACTACAAGATTTAATCGTAGGCTTGAAAATAAAATATTAAAAAGAATAAAAAGAAAGTATCCTGATTTATATGAGGAAAAGCTTTCTAGATATGTAGGTGAAAAAATTGCAAGGTAAAAAGTGTATTGGATGTGGAGCATTACTACAAAATGAATATATTGATAAAAGTGGATTTACCAAAAATCTAGATAACAATTATTGTGTAAGATGCTTTAGGATGATGCATTATTCTGAGCTACCAAAGATTTTAGCTAAGAATGAGGACTATGATAAGATTTTAAGTGAAGCTTTAAAGAATGATTCACTGATAGTACTTATTGTAGATGTTTTTGATTTTAGTGCTACCTTTGTACCAAAGATTTTAGATTTTTTAAGAGGTAAGGATGTAATACTTGTGGCTAACAAGTATGACCTACTTCCAAAATCTACAAATATTGGTAAGGTTGTTGAGTGGATTTTACAAATGGCACAAAAGATGTTCTTCAAGGTATTAGCGGTACACTGTGTATCTTCAAAGAAGGGATATTATCTTGATGATTTAATGAATACCATTTCAATGTTTAGATTAGAAAGAGATGTGTATTTTGTAGGATGTGCAAATGTAGGAAAATCATCTTTAATAAATGCACTTCTTAAAAGATTTACATCAAGGACTGATGATTTGATATCTACATCAAAGATTCCAGGTACAACACTTGATTTAATTAACATTCCATTCTTTGCGGATAATAAATCATTTGTTGATACACCAGGTCTTATAAACGAGGGAAATATTTTAAATCAATTAATGCCAGAATCCTATAAAAAGATTATTCCTGATAATGAAATAAAGCCTATTACTTATCAAATATTTAATGGAAATTGTGTATTTGTATCAGGACTTTTAGTAGTAGATATTATATCTAGTAAGGATTTGAGCATTACATGTTATTTCAGTAAGAGCCTTACTATACATAGAACTAAGTCAGAAAGAATTGAGGACTTTTTAAATCGTCATGTAGGAGAAATGCTTACGCCTCCTACTATGGAAGAAAAAAAGAATATAGAATATATATCAAAGACCTTTGATGTAACACTAAAGAAGAATGAGCTATTTGTATCAGGGCTTGGCTTTATAAGCTTTAATAAGCCTGCTAAAATTAGAGTTACATATATAAAGGGTTCTGATGTGGAGCTTAGAAATGGAATTATCGGAAGAAAGATTTAATGAAATAAAGGAAGCTGTAAAGCTTCATTTAGAAGGTCATGAAAAAAGATTTACACACATTATGGGTGTTGTAAAAATGAGTGAATATTTAGCTAAAAAATATGGATGTAATCCTATTAAGGCTAAGATTGCGGCTGTCCTTCATGATTATTCTAAATATGATAAAAATATAGAACTTTTATCTAATGATGATAGAATAGAGTGTATTAAATACCCTTTCCTACTTCATGCATATTTATCAGAATATTATGCTAAAAATCTTTTTAAAATAGATGATAGTGATATCTTAAATGCCATAAGAAATCATGTAATAGGAAGACTTAATATGTCACTTCTTGAAGAAATAGTCTTCATTTCAGATTTTACTGAAGAGGGAAGAACATATGAAGATTGTATAAAATGTAGAGAAATTCTTTTGAATAAAGGAATAGATGAGGCTATAATATATTCATATGAGGCAACTATGAATCATATTGATGGTAGTAATCCTCATCCACTACAAATAGAAGTATTAAAAAGCTATAAGGAGAAGATTAAGAATGCTTAAACCAATTATTACTGCACTAGATAGAGTGAAAAGTGAAGATATTATTATTTATGATATGAAGGGAGTATCACCACTTTTTGATAATATTATAATTGCGACTGTATCATCACAGCGTCAAGCATCATCTGTATGTGACTATATAGAGGATGAGCTTGTAGAAGCTGGATTTGATGTAAGAAATGTAGAAGGAAAGAATACTGCATGGGTAGTTGTAGATTGCCATGATGTATTAGTTCATGTTTTTACAAGAGAAGAAAGAGAACACTATAATTTAGAAAAGATCTATATGGATGTTCCTACAATTGATGTAGAGCAATTTAGAGATAGTAAGTAAAAGAAGAGGTAGTTAAAATTGATTTAACTACCTCTTTGTTCGTGTAAAGAATCATTTTAAATAAATATAATCTAAATATTTTTTAGCTCTATCATAAGCCTTATTTAAAGCTTTATTATATATTGCCTCAAATGGAGCTAGATTAACATTTTCACCGCTGAATCTATTATAATAGAATTCTGCATTTTTTTTATGGAAGGCTTGCTGTAATTTGTTTCTATTTAAAATTTTATATAGAATCTTTAGATTTCTTTCTATAAGCTTTTCAGCAAGTGGGAATCCTATTTCTCTATTTGTTAAAAATTTAATGAAATCATATTCCTTAAATTCTATAATAAACGATTTGTCAAATGATTTTGTAAGATTTGAAATTGGTACTGAATGCTTTTTAGCCATCATATAATCTAAATCCCTTATGTCATTATTTGAATAATCTTTAATGAAATCATTTATCTCATCATTTAGTATTTTTTGAATTATAAGTGATAATCCGATTTGTATAATTTGATTATCAAACTTTCGTTCTAATATATATTCATAAGTAGATGCTTCAAGTTCATCTAAAGCAACTGCTAATCTTTTAGATACACTATATTTATCATCAATTGAAATTATATTAAAAATATTTGAATAGAAGAAGGCTTTATCTGTTTTAAACATAGTGTCACCATGTGATAACGCTTGTCTTCTTTTTACTTCATATTCTTTATCTAACATATCGAATATTTCATTGTTAAATATATATGATGTTAGAAGTAGTGGCATATTATCGCCTCCCTTATATTCTTATTATATAAGAAAATTCAATAATTTGTTATCTTTACTTTCAAAAAAGTATTATTTATTGTAAAATATTGTTAAGGATGTGTTTTAAATGCTTAAGCTTTCTAAAAAAGATTTTCAAACAATACAAATGCAAATGTACAACAAGGCACGTGATATAGATGTTGCCCTTTTTAATGTTATTTTTGATTCTAAGTTTCCAAAGGAATTTTTAGCAAATGCCTTTACTGGATATCAAAATAGAGATGGTGGATTTGCTCATGCTTTAGAGGTAGATAATTATAATAAGGATTCATCACTTGTAGAATGTGTTGAAGCCTTAAGAATGGCTTCAATGGCATTTGATAATATTTTAGATGATGAGATTTTGAATCAAACATTTAAAAAGTTATTTAATTATCTTTATAATAGACTTGATAAATGGGAGGCATTAATAGAGAGTAATAATTATGCTGTTTGTGCTTCTTGGTATAAATATAATGATGTTAATTTGAAAAGATTCGGGGATGCCCCGACTCCTTCAATTCTAGGATATACATTACTTTTAACTGATACAAAGAGTGTATATTTTAAAAAGGCAGTTGAAAAGAGTAAGGATGTAATTGCAAGATTCCTTGCAAAAACAGAGTTTACTCTTGAGGAGATTAAGTCATATAAGGTTTTATATGACGGAATAGTTAAGCATAATTTATTTTTAGAACAACAAGAGGATATTAAAAATAAGCTTTATAGTGTTGGATATGAGATGATGGAAAAGGATGAGACAAAATTTAATACTGTTTGTCTATTACCTCTAGATATTTTCACATCATATACAGGTGATAAGAAATATGATGAGCTTATTGATAAGAATCTTGATTATTTAATTACATCAATTAAGCCTCATGGATTATGGGAGGCTCCATATGATTGGAGTGGTGAAATTGCAGAGGGGGCAACTGCTCAAATTAAATGGATTGGTGTAATTTCTGTAATTAATGCTTATTATTTAAAGAAGTTTAATAGAATTGAGGATTAATTATGAAAAGAATTGTAATAAAGATTGGTTCCTCATCACTTGTTAAAAAAGGTAAGCTTGATGAGGCAAGACTAGATTCTTTAATTAAAGAGATTAAAACGCTTAGGGATAATGATATTAAGTCATGTATCGTTACTTCAGGTTCAATAGCTTTAGGAGCATATTCTATTGGTGTTAAGCCTAAGGATATTAAGATGAAGCAGGCATGTGCTGCACATGGGCAAGCAATTCTTATGGAGGGGTATATGAACGCTTCTTTAAGATATGGCATGAAATGCGCTCAAATACTTGTTAATCATGATGACTTTGAAAATAGAGAGCGCATGCTAAATCTTGAGAATACTTTAAATACATTACTTGATAATGATATTATTCCTATTATTAATGAAAATGATGCTCTTGCAGTAGAAGAAATTAAGGTTGGAGATAATGACACTCTTAGTGCATTGATAGCTCCAATGGCTTCTGCTGATATGCTTGTTTTATTATCTGATATTGATGGTCTTTTTACAGATAATCCTAAGACTAATAAGGATGCAGTCCTTATTAAAAGGGTAGATAAGATAACAGATGATATTAAAGCTATGGCTCATCCATCTTCAACTGAGGTTGGTACTGGTGGTATGGAGACTAAAATTAATGCAGCTATTATAGCTACAACATCTGGTGTTGATATGATTATTCAAAATGCTAATAGCTTAGAAGAGCTACATAAAGCATTTAGTGATGATTATAGTGGAACACTATTTGTAAGAAATAAGAGTTTAAATGCAAGAGATCAATGGATTTTATTTAAAACAAGACCTACAGGGTCTATTATTGTAGATGAGGGTTGTATTAAGGCTATTCTTAATAGAAAAAGCTTACTTGCATCAGGTATTATAGGAGTAAGTGGCTTTATTAAGGATGGTGATGTTGTAAATATCTCATATGATGGTAAGGTCTATGCAAAGGGTATATCTAATTTTTCAGATTATGATATATTAAAGATTAAGGGGCATCCATCTAATGAGATTGAATCTATTCTTGGACATAAGGCTAAGAATGAGGTAATTCACGCTAATGATATTGCCCTTTTAGAGGAGTAGATAATATGAGTAATTGGCTAGATGTAATTGATAATGCAAATAAGGCTAAGAAGAAGCTTCCTCTTGCTACAAGCAAGAATAGAGTTCTTGCTATGGAGGCAATGAGTAAGGCACTTATAGATAATTGTGATTATATTTTAGAGCAAAACAAAATAGATTTAGATAATGCTATCAATATTACACCTGTTATGAAGAAAAGATTAGCTCTTACAAAAGAAAAGCTTATATCAATAGCAGAGGATGTAATTAGTGTATCTAAGCTTCCTGATCCTACTAATCAAATACTTGAAGAGTTTACTAGACCAAATGGATTAAAAATCAGGAAGATATCTCAACCATTTGGAGTTATTCTAACAATATTTGAATCACGCCCAAATGTTTGTGTAGATATTGCTTCATTATCCATTAAGACAGCAAATGTCTGTGTTCTTCGTGGAGGTAAAGAGGCTAAGAATACTAATAAGGCATTGGTTGATACAATCCGTAATGCAATTAAGGATTATATCCCAGAAGATAGTGTTAATCTATTATTAGATACAACACATGATGATGTTGAACAAATGCTTATGATGAAGGATAAGTTTGACTTATGTGTACCACGTGGTAGCAAGGGTCTTATTAATCATGTTGTTAATACATCACTTGTTCCTGTTATTGAAACAGGAGCTGGAGTATGCCATGTATTTATTGATGAATCAGCTGATTTAAATATGGCATATGAGATATTATTAAATGGTAAAACATCTAATCCTGCTGTATGTAATGCAACTGAATCATTACTTATTCACAAAAATGTTAGTGATAAGGTTTTACAATTGCTAAAAGAGAAGAAATTTGATACAATTGTTAGTGTTCACGGAGACGAGAATATTAAGAAATATTTAAATGCTTCTCCAGTTGAATCATTTGATACAGAGTTTGATGATTTGTGTATCAATATAAAGATTGTTTCATCTATAGATGAAGCAATCGATCATATTTCAAAATATGGTACTAAGCATAGTGAGGTCATTGTAACAGAAAATACCGATAATGCAATGAGGTTTATGAATGAAATAGACGCAGCCTGCGTATACCATAATGCATCATCTAGATTTACAGATGGTGGATGCTTTGGATTTGGTGCTGAGCTTGGTATTTCAACAGGAAAGCTTCATGCTAGAGGACCTATGGGTCTTAAGGAAATGATGACCTATAAATATATAATATTTGGTAATGGACAAATTAGAAAGTGAGATAAATTATGAAAAAGAGACCAGTAATGTTAATTATAATGGATGGATATGGACTTGCACCTGCTGGAGAAGGTAATGCAGTTTCACTTGCAAAGAAGCCTAATCTAGATAGACTTATGAAGGAATATCCAAATTGTACAATCACTGCATCAGGAGAGGCAGTAGGTCTTCCTGATGGTCAAATGGGAAATTCTGAGGTTGGACATATGAACCTTGGAGCAGGAAGAATTGTATATCAATCTTTAACAAGAATTAATGTAGCTATTAAGAATGGAGATTTTGCTAAGAATGAAGCTATTCTTAAAGCTATTAAGAATGCAAAGGATAATAACAAAAAGCTACATATCTTAGGATTATGCTCAACAGGAGGAGTACATTCACATACAAACCATATTAAGGCTATCGCAAAGGTTTGCGAGGATAATGGACTTGATAAGGTATATTTCCATGCATTCCTTGATGGACGTGATACAGCACCTAATTCAGGAGCTGATTTCATGGCTGATGTTTTAAAGCAAAAGAATATTTCAGTTGCCACTGTTTCAGGACGTTATTATGGTATGGACCGTGATAAGAACTGGAATCGTATCCAATTATCATATGATGCAATGACACAAGCAATCGGAGAGAAGTTTAATGATGCAGTAGAAGGAATTAAGACTTCTTATAAGAGAGGTAAGCTTGATGAGTTCGTTGTACCATTTGTTGTAGATGAGACTGGTACTATTTGTGATGGAGATTCAGTAATATTTGCAAACTATCGTCCTGATAGAGCAATTCAAATTGCTACAGCTTTATCTAACCCAAATAAGACTCAAAATATGCTTAAGAATGAGTTCGATGCTAAGCTTGATATATCAAAAGGACCAAAGCAAACATTCTTTGTGTCAATGATGCATTATGCTGATACAGTTAAGGGTCTTGTAGCATTTGAGCCAGTAGAGCTTACAAACCTATATGGAGATATTGTAGCTGATGCAGGACTTACTCAGCTACGTATTGCAGAAACTGAGAAATATGCTCACGTTACATTCTTCTTTGATGGTGGAGTAGATAAGAATATTGATGGTGCTGACCGTGTTCTTGTTAATTCACCAAAGGTTGCTACATATGATCTTCAGCCAGAGATGAGTGCATACATAGTATGTGATAAGGTATTAGATGCTATCAAGTCTGAATCTTATGATACTATTATCTTGAATTTTGCTAACTGCGATATGGTTGGTCATACAGGAGTTATTCCAGCAGCTGTAAAGGCAGTAGAGGTTGTTGATGAGTGTGTTGGAAAGATTGTAAATGCATTAGAGGCATGTGGTGGTGTAGCTATTATTACAGCTGACCATGGAAATGCTGAAAAGATGCTTGATGAGCATGGTGAACCATTCACTGCACATACTACAAATCCAGTTCCACTTATTGTAACAGATAAGTCAGTTAAGCTTCGTAAAGAAGGAATATTATCAGATGTAACACCAACTCTATTAGATTTATTAGAGATTGAGGCTCCAGCTGATATGACTGCAAAGTCATTAATTGTAAAATAATATATTATAAGCTCCAATTTTTTGGAGCTTTATTTTTTTATAAAAAATATTTAAGTGATGTTGCATTTTAAAAAATAATAAGTTAAGATTAAAATAGAAGAACAGAGAATATGTGCAGGAGGTAAACAATGAAGAATTCAAGAAGATTCCTAATGATAATCATTTTGATATTAATTCCATTTTTTGTCTCTTGTAATAATAATAAATCAGATGACGAGTTAGACCAATATGGTGATTATAATTTTATGTCAAGTGCCTTCTCAAATATTAATACTGTCTATACAAAGGATAAAGAAGTAAGGAGAATTTATTTTGATACAGAAGGATATAATTATTATGGTGATTTCAAAATATTGATAGATGATACTGTAATATTTGATATGGCTGATTATGATTATTTCTTACCAGCAACAGATGATTTATGTATACCTGTAGATATTAATCCTGATGATACTAATAAGATTAGAACTATTATTGGAGATGGAGCCATAAATATGGCTTCATTGCCAAAAAATAGAAATGTTACGATTTCAGATATGACTGAAGGTAATATTGAGTTATTATCAGGATTTGAAGGAAATGTAGAAGGTATTGAAGGCCTTGAGATTAAAAAAGGAAATAATAAGTTAGTTTGTAGTGGAATAAGCCAAGGTGGTATTAAAGTTATCCCATATGAATTTACAGATGTTTCTTCTATAAAAATGTCTTCAGAAGATGGCAATCCTTATGCAATATTAACATTTACTGCAACAACTGATTACACAATGCAAGCAAATGATATTATTAATGTTTCTGATAATGGCTCAGAAAAACTTGTATGTATTCCATATACTGAAAACAATAAAGAATGTAGCTTTGAATCTAATTGCTTTACTATTGAAGGACATAGTGTTTTAATTGAGTTTTACGCAAATGCTATGGCTAATGCAAAGAAAAAATATAAATTAGATTTACCAGATGGTGTATATATTAAAGACTCTTCAAATGTTGTGGTTATAGATAAAACTCATTATGAGATTTATGCAACTGGTAGATGGCCAAGACTTGAACTTACATCACGTAATGCAGCTAAAATAGATTTTACTATTACTAGACTTAGCTAATCTATTCAATTTGCTTGACATATGAACTATAAAGTATTAATATTTTAGTGTATTAATTTAAATACTTCAGGGCAGGGTGAAATTCCCGACCGGCGGTAAAGTCCGCGAGCGCTTGCGCATGAATAGGTGAAATTCCTATACCGATAGTATAGTCTAGATGGAAGAAGAAATATTTTTTAAATATTTTTCCTATACCATTATTGGGAGCCCTGTGGCTCCCATTTTTTTTAAGGAGGATTGATATTATGAAGAAAAAAATTGATACAAGAAAATGGATACTAAGGATATGCTTAGATGCTACATTCGCAGCAATCACTACAGTATTATATCTATTCGCAAAATTTAATCTGGCGATATTTCCTAGCTTTCTAGATATTAACCTATCTATGATTCCAGTAATTATCTGTGCATTTATGCTAGGACCTTGGGATGCAGCGTCATGTGTTTTAATTAGATTTGTAATTAAAACTATGACTATTGGTACATCAACAGGGTATGTTGGAGAGTTTGCAGACCTACTTATAGGTTCTTTAACTTGTATACCTGCTGGAATAATCTTTAATTACACATCTATGAAGAATAAAACAGTTATTTCATTTGTATGCGTTGTATTATCATGGGTTTTAGCAGGAGTATTTACAAATATGTTTATAAATATTCCTTTCTATAAGTCTTATTGGCATATTGATAATGCTGTTCTTGCAAATATGATTTCAAAGCCTGTTAAGCTAATTAGCTTTGGCGCTGTAAAGAATGTTAATGCTAAGAATTTTATGTTCTATTATATAATGTTTGCGGTTATACCATTTAATCTATTATTATCATTAGTAGTTGTTTTAGTCACTGCACCAGTTCATAGAAGGCTTAGAGTGCTATATGAATCATTTAGTATTAAAGAGGATAAAACCCTTGATAATATATTTGATGATGACAAAGATAATGATATTAAAATTAATGAAATGTCTAATGAATCAAATCACGTTTAAATAACGTGATTTTTTTCTTTACTATTATAATTAAAATACTTGACTATTGAAGTTGAAAGTATATAATAGTTAGTGTGCTAACTAATGAGGTGATACATTGGAAGATGCTAAGGAAAAAAGAATGAAGGATGCAGGCTATTTAATTAGCCTAATCAAGAAAGAATTAGATCAAAGAAAGAATAATGATATTAAGGAGTTTAATATAACTCATCAGCAGCTTCATGTTGTTATGTATTTAATACATCATAATGAAGAAAAGATATTTCAAAAGGATATTGAGTCTGAGATGCAAATAACTGCGGCTACTGCCTCTGGTATTATTGCAAGGCTTGAGTCTAATGGTTTTATAAAAAGAACCCCATTAGAAACAGATTCTAGATATAAATATCTAACACCTACTAAAAAGGCTTATGAGTTTAAGGATATTATTATTTCTAGGTGTAGGAAAAGTGAAGAAGCAATTTTTGCTGGATTCAAGGATGAAGAAAAGAATATGGTTTTATCATATTTAGAAAGAATTTATGATAATTTAAAGGAGAATTAATATGAAGACTTTAATGAAGAGTATTAGAGAATATAAAAAGCCGTCAATATTATCCGTTTTATTTATAACATTTGAGGTTATAATGGAGTGCTTATTACCTTTTGTAACTTCAAGACTTGTAGATCAAATGAATGATTCAAATACTAAACTTTTAATTGTTTATAGCTCTATTTTGATTGTGATGGCAATGGCATCACTTACATTTGGAGCTCTTGCTGGTAAGTTTAGTGCAAAGGCAGCTGCTGGATTTAGTAAGAATTTAAGAAAGGATATGTATGAATCAATTAGTGCATATTCATTCTCAAATGTAGATAAGTTTCAAGCATCAAGTCTTGTTACTCGTATGACTACTGATGTAACAAATGTACAAAATGCCTATATCCAAATTATAAGAACTGCAATTCGTTCACCATTAATGATTATTTTCTCATTAATTATGAGTTTTGCGATTAATGCTAGGCTTGCATCATATTTTGTAATTATAATGGTATCTCTTGCGGTATTATTATTCTTAATATTAGGATGTGCAATGGGTATCTTTAAGCGTTTATTTAAGAAGTATGATGCATTAAATGATTCTGTTGAGGAGAATATTAAGGGTATTAGAGTTGTAAAGTCATTTACAAGAGAGGATTATGAGGTTAAGAAGTTTAATAAGGCTTCTGATAATCTTAAGAAGGATTTTACATTTGTTGAAAGAATCATAGGTCTTGCATCACCTCTTATGAGTGCTGCAGTTGATATTATTATGGTTGTAATTTTATTTGTTGGTTCAACAATTATTGTTAAGAATTCATCTTATAATGGTGAAACATTTGTTTTTGAAAGCCTTACAGTTGGACAATTCCAGTCACTTATGACTTATGGATTCCAATCACTTATGGCTTTAATGATGTTCCAAATGGTTATTATTATGATTTCAATGGCTATTGAGTCATCAAAGAGAATTGCTGAGGTTATTAATGAAAAGCCAACTATTCTTAATCCAGAAAATCCTATATATGAGGTAGAGGATGGATCAATTGAGTTTAATAATGTAAGCTTTAAATATAAGGATGATGCACAGCGTGATGTTCTATCTAATATTAATCTTAATATCAAGAGTGGAGAAACTATTGGTATTTTAGGTGGTACTGGTTCATCTAAGACATCACTTGTTAATCTTATTTCTAGATTATATGATGTAACTAGTGGTGAGGTTAAGGTTTCTGGTCATAATGTAAAGGATTATGATCTAAAAACATTAAGAGATAGTGTTGCGGTAGTATTACAGAAGAATATGCTATTTGCTGGAACTATTAAGGATAATCTAAAATGGGGAAATCCTAACGCAACTGATGAGGAGATTAAGCACGCTTGTAAGCTTGCTTGTGCAGATGAGTTTATTAATCAGTTCAGTGATGGCTACGATACACAAATTACTCAGGGTGGTACAAATGTATCCGGAGGACAAAAACAACGTCTTTGTATTGCACGTGCTTTGTTAAAGAATCCTAAGATTTTAATTTTAGATGATTCCACATCAGCTGTTGATACTAAGACTGATGCGATTATTCGTAAGGGATTTAAAGAGTTTATTCCTACAACTACAAAGATTATTATTGCCCAACGTATTTCATCAATTGAGGATGCAGATAAGATTATTGTCTTAAATGATGGAAAGATTGATGCTCTAGGTACTCATGAGGAGCTTTTAAAGAGTAATGAAATCTATAAAGAGGTTTATAATACTCAAAATAAGGCTTCTGAAAAGGTAGGTGAATAATTATGCCAGGATTTAAAGGAACAACAAGAAAGTTTAATAAGAAGAAGACATTCGGAAGATTAATGAAGCTTTTATTTAGCTCATATCCAGTTCATATGACTGTTATAATTATTTGTATTATTATTGCGGCTGTTGGTGGAATTATCGCTTCATTATTTATGCCAAATATTATTAATGAGGTAATGTATCCAGGAATGATTAATGGATATGATGCTGTTAAGGATACATTAAAGGACTATCTTACAGGTCTTATTATATGCTATGGTATTGCACTTTTAGCTTTAGTTATCCAAGCACAGGTTATGGCATCAATGGGTCAAGGATTCTTAAATAAGCTAAGAAAGAATCTATTTGGAAAAATGGAACAGCTTCCTATTTCATATTTTGATCGTCATGCTCATGGAGATATTATGTCTACATATACAAATGACGTAGATGCAATAAGACAGCTTATTACAGTGGCATTACCACAGGCTACACAAACAATGATTACAGTATTATTGTTATTCATTTTAATGATGTCATATAGTGTTTGGCTATGTGTTGTAATTGTTATTGCGACTATTGTAATCTTTAATGTTACTAAGAAGGTTGGAGGAGGAAGTGCTAAGTACTTCATCGCCCAACAGCAATCACTTGCTAAATGTGAAGGATTCATTGAGGAAATGATGAATGGACAAAAGGTTATTAAGGTATTTACTCATGAGGAGCAATCAAAGGCTGATTTTGAGGTTTTAAATGAGAAACTTAATGATGATGCATATAAGGCAAATGCATATGCAAATATGCTAGGACCTATTATTCATAATATTGGTAATATCTTATATGTTCTTGTGGCAATCCTTGGAGTTATATTTGTAACATTTGAAGTAAAGAACCCTTCAATATCATTCTATCAATTTAAAAATGTAGAATTTAAGTTTAAGGTAGATGCTTCATATACTGCCCTATCTATTGGAGTTGCAGTTGCATTCCTTGGAATGTCTAGACAATTTGCTAATTCATTTAACCAAATATCTATGCAGCTAAATGCAGCTGTTATGGGACTTGCTGGTGCAGATAGAGTATTTGAACTTATGGATCAAGAGCCTGAATATGATGAGGGATATGTTACTCTTGTAAATTGTAACATCGCTGAGGATGGTACAATTACTGAG
>Ga0247610_10000505_pt1 | contig 54466 bp, 44 predicted proteins | sample 174DNAGHGhighgp2_FD_193483 | JGI IMG/M metagenome (GOLD analysis project Ga0247610, IMG submission 193483) | Sheep rumen microbial communities from Palmerston North, Manawatu-Wanganui, New Zealand - 1742 DNA GHGhigh gp2 | ecosystem: Host-associated > Mammals > Digestive system > Stomach > Rumen...
ATTCTTAACCAAGTATGGTTTCAAGGCTTTCGGTATCTATCGCATCATCGTTGGTGGCATCATCATCGTATTGTTGCTGACAGGACATTCACTCGCAATGGTAGATTAAATGAATTTTACGCAAGGAGAGATCATTGCCATAGACAAACCCTATCGCATGTCGAGTTTCGGGGCGTTGGCTCACATTCGTTTCCTTATCTCCAAGAAGGTTGGCGTGAGACGAGTGAAGACGGGACATGCGGGTACACTCGACCCTTTGGCTACGGGTGTGCTGATTCTTTGTACAGGAAAGGCTACCAAGCAGATTGAATCCCTCCAGCTACACACCAAGGAATATACTGCCACCTTGCAGCTGGGAGCCACCACTGCCAGCTACGACAAGGAGCATACGGTAAACTTCACCTATCCCACACGTCATATCTCCCGTGAACTGATACTCGAAACGTTACATCACTTTGAGGGCGACATCATGCAAGTGCCTCCTTCCTATAGTGCATGTAAGGTGGACGGACATCGGGCGTATAAGTTGAAAAGGAAAGGCAACGACGTGGAATTGCAAGCCAAGCCCATCCGAATAGACGAGATAGAACTGACTCGTTTCGACCCTACGCTGATGCAGATGGATATACGCGTGGTTTGCGGTAAGGGCACATACATACGTGCGTTGGCTCGCGACATTGGCAGGGCTTTGGGAAGTGGGGCGTTCCTCACTGCTCTGCGTCGCACCAGGGTGGGGGATATACATGTGGAAGATTGTATAGACTTCGACCGTTTTGGTGAATGGTTAGACGCACAAGAGATAGAGGATGATAATACGAGCAATACGAAAAAATGAATTTTTAACACTCAATATATGAAGCTATCACAGTTTAAGTTTAAATTGCCAGAAGAGCAGATTGCACTTTATCCGCATAGCATCTGGCATGAGTTCAAGAACGAGCAGGGAGAAAAGGAGATGTGCCGTATCACACGCCGTGACGAATGTAGATTGATGGTGTTGCACCGTAAGTCGCAGACCATCGACATGTTCAAGCGTGATGAAAACGGAAAACCTATCGAGGGGGAATACTTGGATTTCCGTCATGTGCTTGATTATTTTGACGAAGGTGACACCTTCATATTCAACGATACCAAGGTCTTTCCTGCACGTCTCTACGGTACGAAGGAGAAGACTGACGCACAGATCGAGGTGTTTCTCTTACGCGAGCTCAACGAGGAGATGCGTCTGTGGGATGTGCTGGTAGAGCCTGCACGTAAGATTCGTATCGGTAACAAGTTGTTCTTCGACGAGAGCGGAACGATGGTTGCCGAGGTGATTGACAATACCACCAGCCGTGGACGTACCTTACGATTCCTCTATGATTGTCCTCACGATGAGTTCAAACGAGAACTGTATGCGTTGGGTGAGGCTCCACTGCCTCGCTACGTGATAGATGCTCGCGAGAAACACCATGCCGATGAGGATGACATGGACGACTTCCAGTGTATCTTTGCCAAGAACGAAGGGGCTGTGACTGCTCCTGCCACGGGTCTTCACTTCAGTCGTGAACTGATGAAACGCATGGAAATCAAGGGTATCAACTTTGCTTATATCACTCTTCATTGCGGACTGGGTAACTTCCATGACATTGAGGTGGAAGATCTTACGAAGCATAAGATGGACTCCGAACAGATGTTTATCAACGAGGAGGCTTGTAGCATTGTCAATGCTACCAAACAGGCTGGACATCGTATCTGTGCCGTGGGTACCAGCGTGGTAAAGGCCACTGAGACCGCCGTGGGTACAGATGGGTTGCTCAAGCAATACGAGGGATGGACCAATAAGTTTATCTTCCCACCATACGACTTCGGACTCTCTGATTCGATGATTGCCAATTTCTATCATCCTTATTCCACCTTGTTGATGGAGACCGCTGCCTTTGGCGGGTACGATTTGGTGATGGAAGCCTACGACTTAGCCGTGAAGAACGGGTATAAGTTTGGCTGCTATGGTGATGCTTTGCTTATTGTCAATGATTGACAAATGGATGGGCATTGCATCTATTTAGGTCTTGGCTCTAATTTGGGAAACCGCAAGAAGAACATCCTCGATGCAGTTACAAAGATACAAGAGCTGATTGGTACCGTAGAGTGCCAATCAGCTCTTTTTGACTCTCAGCCGTGGGGATTCTCTTCCGAGAATCGCTTTCTGAATGCCGTAGTAAGGGTAAGAACCACTCTTACACCCCGACAAGTGTTAACCGTCTCCCAACAGATAGAACGAGATATGGGGCGACGGAAGAAAATGCGCTTGAAGGATGACATTCCTGTTTATCACGACCGCATCATAGACATCGACATCCTCTTGTATGATGACATCACGGTGGATGAGCCCGACTTGCAAATACCGCATCCCCTTATGTACGAACGAGACTTCGTCATGATTCCCCTCAGAGAGGTGATGGAGTCTTAGAGGTGAGTGGTGAGAGGGTGAGAATTGATTTTTCAATCAAACTATTAATATTCAACAATCCATTTTCCATCATCATACGGGTTCCATTTGCCATACAAAGCAGAAATATAAGTCACGACACCAAATTGCTCTGGTGTCAGTCTGAAAGCCAATTTTTGTACTTGTTCATTAGCATTTTTTATAAAGGTCAAAGGCTCGCTTCAAATCTTTAGGATATCCCTGACTGCCTTTACGAAGAATGTCTGCCAGATTGCTTCGAGCGAGGTCATTTCCGTTTTCTATAGCTTGCTCGTACCAGTAAACAGCATTTTCGATGTTTGGTTGTACACATACGCTATCCTCGAAGAATGTACCTATATCATTCATCAAGTTATGGTCCATATTCAAGTCTTCCAAATGACCTTTTTGAATACACTCTAAGATATAAACTACATCTTCACGATTCCATCCATGTCCTTCTGGGGAAGATGAATAGTCAAGAATAAAACTTTGGTAATTCACGGGGATGGTGATAGTTCTACCCTTTCCAATGTTCAAAGTCTTTTTTTGTAATTTCATATTAGTAAATATTAGAGTTAATATTATGATGTTTTGTTCCTTTTGATTTTGATAGTCAGATAAATTTGGTATTCAGAGTGTGCATCGGGATTAACCTTTCTAATGCGGCACTCGAATATATCCGTCCATCCCATTTCGAGAATAGCAGCGATGGTCTCATTGTCCTCACGAGGGATATAGCCAATACAATAAGGTTCGTCCTCTGAGGGCCTTTTATACATTACAGCAACGGCATCCGCATCGTGGCGGTTGTCCATGTCGCGTTTTAGTTGCAACAAAGTGCCAACCTTCAACTCTTCCCACACTTCATCTGCATCATGATATTTGCGACCTGCCAAATGACAATCCATGAAAAATGGTTCCATTCTTTTTGTCACACTCAATAATCAAACCAAACATTTCTTCTATGGCTATCCTGTGGCGATGGAAGGTGGTGCGAGATAAGGATATTCCCTCGCTCATTTCTGTCTGTAGCCACTTCTCGTTTATCTCAGCCAATGTGATAGTCTTGGCATGATAAATAGTATTCACCAGCCAGATATATTCCTTGAACTTTGTGTAGGTTTTCATAAGCAGTAATATTTCTGCAACAAAGATACTCAAATTCGTAATAATTGTTGTTCTTTTATAGAAAAAAGATGGCTATCGGAAAAAGATTCTACATTTGTTCTTAATTCTCCACGAAATATATATCCATTGCTTTGTCTTGAAATTTCTGAATTTAGATGCCAAAATATGGGCATTTTTTTCAATTGATTGAGAGTCGGTACGAAAAATGCTTAGTTTTTGAGGTTTTTATATATGTATATATGATTGAAAATCAGGTATTTGTGATTTGATTACCATAAATGTTGATTCAAAAAACATGATTTTTCATTGAAAAAGGGGCTTTTTTGAGTGTTCGTAACATATTAAGTTAGCTCGCTAACATATCATATTACGGTCGTAACATGTATAGTTACGGCAATAACTATATATGTTACGGAGAAAAACATGAAATTTTGCCCGCTTTAACCTCATTTTACGCTTTCATTATTCTATTTCGCAAGAAAATCAGAACAAAAATTTGTTGGAATAATTCACAATGGACAATTACCAATTCATAATTGACAATTCACAATTCCTGATTTACAATTGAAAATGAGGGGTGAGAGAGGAAAATAAAAAAATCCCGCTATCTTGTGATAACGGGATTCGTTTGTATTTAGGAGATTCTTATCTACGCAAACCAAGAGCCTTAACGATGGCACGGTAACGCTCGATGTCGCGCTCCTTCAAGTATGAAAGCAACTTACGACGCTTACCTACCAACATTGTGAGTGAACGAGCGGTAGCGTGATCCTTGTGGTTTTGCTTCAGATGCTCGGTCATGTGAGCGATACGATAGGTGAAGAGAGCGATCTGACTCTCTGGAGAACCTGTATCAGCTACACCGTTCTTACCAAACTTCTCAAAAATCTCAGCTTTCTTTTCTTTGTCTAAATACATGATTTTAAATTGATTAATGAATGATTTGCAAAAACATCTTTCAGATGCTAACCGCCTTAATCACAACGGGTCACATCCTCTGATGCTTCGGATTTTCCGAAATGCGGGTGCAAAATTACACATTTTTAATGAAGAATGAAGAACGAAGACCGAAGAATTTTGAAGTCTTTTCTGAATTTAACCTTTTTTAATCCATCAAGTTGCTCATTCTTCATTCTTCATTCTTTATTCTTCATTTTTTCTTTGTACCTTTGCACCAATTTTTAAGGATTATTTATGCAAGACATAAGAAACATTGCGATTATAGCACACGTTGACCATGGAAAAACCACGTTGGTTGACAAGATGATGCTTGCCGGAAAACTCTTCCGAGATGGTCAGGATAACAGTGGACAGGTATTAGACTCAAATGACTTGGAGCGCGAGAGGGGTATCACCATCCTCTCCAAGAACGTTTCCATCAATTGGAAAGGTGTAAAGATTAACATTATAGATACTCCGGGGCACGCTGACTTCGGCGGAGAGGTGGAGCGCGTGCTGAATATGGCAGATGGTTGCCTGTTGCTGGTGGATGCCTTCGAGGGTCCGATGCCGCAGACACGCTTTGTCTTGCAGAAAGCCCTTCAGATAGGACTGAAACCCATCGTGGTGGTGAATAAGGTGGATAAGCCCAACTGCCGCCCAGAGGAGGTGTATGAGATGGTGTTCGACCTGATGTTCTCCCTGAATGCCACCGAGGACCAATTGGATTTCCCCGTGGTATATGGTTCTGCCAAGAACGGATGGATGGGTGAAGACTTCAGTACGCCTACAGACAATATCGACTATCTGCTTGACAAGATTGTGGAGGTGATTCCTGCACCCCGACAGATAGAAGGAACTCCACAGATGTTGATTACCTCGCTCGACTTCTCGAATTACACGGGTAGGATTGCCGTGGGACGTGTTCACCGCGGTACGTTGCGAGACGGAATGTCCGTGACCATCTGGCACAGAGACGGTACGCACGAAAGGACCAAGATCAAGGAGCTGCATACTTTCGAGGGTATGGGGCATTGCAAGACTGATCAGGTGGACTCGGGCGACATCTGCGCCGTGATTGGTTTGGAGAAGTTTGAGATTGGAGATACCATCTGCGATCTTGAGAATCCGGAACCGTTGCCACCCATTGCCGTTGATGAACCGACAATGTCGATGTTGTTTACCATCAACGACTCACCTTTCTTCGGCAAGGAAGGTAAGTATTGTACATCAAGACACATCAATGACCGATTGCAAAAAGAGTTGGAGAAAAACCTCGCCCTACGGGTACGTCCTTTCGAGGATTCTACTGATAGTTGGATTGTCAGCGGTAGGGGAGTGCTTCATCTGAGTGTGCTCATCGAGACCATGCGCCGTGAAGGATATGAACTACAGGTGGGACAACCACAAGTAATCTATAAGGAGATAGACGGACAGAGATGCGAGCCTATTGAGGAACTGACCATCAATGTGCCAGAAGAGTTTTCTTCCAAGATGATAGACATGGTGACGAGAAGAAAAGGAGAGATGACTTCCATGGAGTCGCAAGCCGACCGTGTGAACATCGAGTTCGACATTCCTTCTCGTGGTATCATCGGACTTCGTACCAACCTGCTCACAGCCAGTCAGGGAGAGGCTATCATGGCGCATAGGTTTAAGGAATACCAGCCTTACAAGGGCGATATTACACGTAGGGTGAACGGCTCGATGATTGCATTGGAGACAGGTACAGCCTTTGCCTATTCCATTGATAAGTTGCAAGACCGTGGTAAGTTCTTTATCGACCCAGGAGAAGAGGTGTATTTCGGAGAGGTGGTAGGCGAACACGTACACGACAATGACCTTGTGATTAACGTGACGAAAGCCAAGCAGCTTACCAACGTTCGTGCCAGTGGTAGTGACGAGAAAGCTCGTATCGTGCCCAAGACGGTGATGAGCTTGGAGGAATGCTTGGAGTATATCAAGGCAGATGAGTACGTGGAGATTACGCCCAAGTCGATTCGTATGCGTAAAATCATCCTTGACCATAATGATAGAAAGAAAGCCAATAAGGAATGAAGATGAGAAAATGCCCTCGAAAGATTGACAAACTTTTCGAGGGCATTCTTTTTTTTATTCGGTCGGATATGCTAAGTTTTCGGGTTGAATGTTTTCCAAAACCTCTTTGAGGAACTTGTTTGCTTCCCATTGAGCCATAGGCAGGTCGTGTAAGAGCCAATTGCCACAATCCTTGGGTGCTGCGCCAGGGATGTCGCCTTCAAACTCCGCAACGAAGCGGAATGTTTCTTTCATCAATTCCACGATGTCTTTGGATTGATAATCGCCCCTAATGAGCAAGTAGTTACCCGTGAGACAGCCCATTGGTCCCCAATAAACGATGCGGTCTTTCCAAATGGGATGGTTACGCAGGAACGTAGCAGCCAAATGCTCGATGGTATGAATGGCACCATTATGCAAGGCTGGTTCGCGATTAGGTTCTTTCATGCGAATGTCGAAAGTGGTAACCACCTCGTTTCCCACTTGGTCTTTTCTCGATACGTAAATGCCACGCAACAAGCGGTTGTGGTCAATGGTAAAGCTGGGAATCTTGTCCATGTCTATTAAAGTTGATAGTTGATGTTGGTTAAGAAACTCTTGGTAGCATTGAAAGAACCCTCTGCCAATCTGTTCCAAAAGTCGAAATACTGAGAAGCTTTATGGTCATTGAGCGGAACGTCGCTGACGATACGGAAAGAAATGAATGCCACCCGATAGATGTGGCAAGTCTGAGCAATGGAACAACTCTCCATATCCACCGCCATTGCCTTGGGGAAGAGGTCGAGAATACTTCTCATCTTTTCCTTCGTGTTGACAAACCAGTCGCCGCTTACGATAGGTCCGGCATAAACCTTGTTGCCCCCTTGATGGTACAAGTCGCTGTTTTCCACACTTTCAATGGCTTTCTTCACCAGTTCCTTGTTAGAAGAGAAATAAGGAGGCATCCCTACGAACTGTCCGTAGTTCACCTCGTCGCCACAATACACATCATGGTAATAATATTTCGTACCTATCACAACGTCTAACGGGTTCATGTCGGGACAAGCCCCACCAGCCACACCCGTAGAAACAATCAAGTCGGGATGGTAATTGTTGATCATCTCTACGGCGCCGATGGCAGAGTTCACCTTGCCAATGCCACATTGTTGCATGAATATTTGATTATTGCCGATGTCGCCTATCACGAAGTCTTTCTTTCCCTTTCGTTCCGTGCGACTCTCGTCGAGTAGAGTCTTGAGTTGCGTGAATTCCTTTTCCATCGCAACGATTACGCCAATTTTCATCTGTAGTTTTACCTTGTTTGTTAATTTAACTGCAAAAATAAGTGATTATTCTCAATTCCCGACCAATATTTTCAAAATAAACATTTTTTAATAGAACGACATACGGTGATTAGCGAAAAACCACGTATTTGATTTTGTTTTTTGCCCGAATTGCACTATCTTTGCAGTCAAATATTAAGTCATTTATTACCTATGGAATTTTTGAAGAAATATCTGTTAGATATTCTGGCAATCGTGATATTTGCCGTTATTTCGTTTGCGTACTTTTTCCCTGCTGACATTGAAGGAAGAATTCTGTTCCAGCACGACTCGTCGGCTGGCAGGGGAGCAGGACAAGAAGCTACGGAGTATTTACAGAAAACGGGAGAGCGAACCCGCTGGACCAACTCGCTCTTCAGCGGAATGCCCACGTACCAGACGGCACCCTCGTATAAGAGTACCGACATCTTGCAACAGGGTATCAAGGCTTACCACCTGTGGTTGCCCGAAAATGTATGGTACGTCTTCGTGTATCTCTTAGGTTTCTATATCCTTCTCAGAGCCTTCGATTTCCGTAAGGAGCTGGCGATATTGGGTAGCATCGTATGGGCTTTCTCGTCGTATTTCTTTATTATCATTGCCGCAGGGCATATCTGGAAGGTCATGGCATTGGCTTATTTGCCACCGATGATAGCTGGTGTGGTATGGGCATACCGCGGTCAGTTCCTGAAAGGATTTATCGTGACTGCTATCTTCTCAGCCTTTGAGGTGAATGCCAACCACGTGCAGATGACCTATTATTACCTCTTCATCATTCTCTTCATGATCATTGCTTTCTTGGTGCAAGCCATCAAGGAAAAGCAGATGGCACGTTTTGCCAAGGCTACGGTGGCTTGTCTGGTGGGTGCAAGTATTGGAATCTGCCTCAATATGTCGAATCTGTATCACACTTGGCAATATAGTAAGGAGTCAATGCGTGGAAAGAGCGAGTTGGTGAAAGCCAATTCTGCCAACCAAACCGATAGCGGACTGGAGCGTGATTATATCACTCAATGGAGCTATGGCATTGGTGAGACATGGACCTTGCTGATTCCTAACGCCAAGGGAGGAGCTTCGGTGCCATTGGCTGCCAACGAGAAGGCGATGGAGAAAGCAGACCCCAACTATTACCAGATATACCAACAGATAGGTCAGTATTGGGGTGAGCAACCCATGACGAGCGGACCTGTGTATGTGGGAGCCTTCGTGTTGATGCTGTTCATCTTGGGCTTGTTTATCGTCAAGGGTCCGATGAAATGGGCATTGCTTGCGGTATCAATCCTTTCCATCTTGCTCTCATGGGGAAAGAACTTCATGGGATTCACCGACTTCTTCATCGATTACATCCCCATGTATTCCAAGTTCCGCACCGTTGCATCTATCTTGGTAATAGCCGAGTTTACCATTCCGTTGCTTGCCATGATGGCATTGAAGAAGATTGTTGATGATCCCGACTTGCTCGCCAAGAACATCAAATATGTATGTGTCAGCTTTGGGTTGACCGCAGGGTTGGCAATATTATTTGCCTTGATGCCTACGGTATTCTTCTCCGACTTCGTTTCCTCCCAAGAGATGCAAGCCATGCAACAGATTCCCGCAGAGCAGTTGAATCCATTGTTGGCTAATCTCCGTAGTATTCGTGAGTCCATCTTTACCGCTGATTGCTGGCGTTCATTCATCATCATCGTCTTAGGTACTTTGATGTTGTTGCTCTACAAGGCTCGCAAATTGAAAGCAGAATATATGATTGGCTTGGTGGCTGTTCTTTGTTTAGTGGATATGTGGAGCGTAAACAAACGTTATCTGAACGATGATATGTTTGTGGAGAAGAGCATACGCGAAACACCACAAGAGATGACAGCCACAGACCGACAGATACTGATGGATAAGGGACTGAACTACCGTGTGCTGAATCTCGCATCCAACACGTTCAATGAAAACGAGACATCCTATTACCATAAGAGCATCGGTGGCTATCATGCAGCTAAGCTCCGCCGCTATCAAGAGTTGATAGAGGCACATATCTCACCAGAGATGCAGAAGATGATGCCAGCCATTGCCACGGCAAACGGAGACATGACGCAGGTGGCTGGTGACTCTATCTACCCCGTGCTGAACATGCTCAACATGAAATATGTGATTATGCCTTTGCAAGGAGGACAGACCGTACCTATCATGAACCCATACGCATACGGTAATGCGTGGTTTGTTGACCATGTGCAATATGTAGATAATGCCACTCAGGAATTGGCTCAGGTAGGACATGTGGACTTACGTCATGAGGCAGTGGCTGATGCCAAGTTCAAGCAAGTGATTGGCGAGAATGCCATAAAAGACGACTCAGCCTTGGTGACGTTGACCGCATACGAACCCAATCAACTCACGTATGACGTATCTTCCCAAAAGGGTGGTGTTATCGTGTTCTCTGAGGTGTATTATCCTGGATGGACCGCCACGGTAGATGGTGAGCCTACAGAGGTGGGACGTGTGGATTATGTGTTGCGTGCCATTAACGTGAAGCCAGGAAAACACGAAGTTGTGCTTACCTTTAAGCCAAAGTCGCTCGACCGTACCGAGACGATGGCTTACGTCTCATACGGCATCCTCTTGTTGGCTATCTTGTTAGGCGTATTTGTTGAGTATCGTAGAAAAAAGACCAATTAATAGCAAATAATATGAATCCCAAAAGAATGATTCTCATCGTTAGTGCATGGGTGGCATGTACTTTCGTGATGGCTCAAGAAGAACGTTCTTCATCCAGTTTGTTCTTGCAAATAAGTACGATGGCAAACACCACCGTTCCGTTTTACCTTCAAGACCCTGGCAAGCAGTTGCCTATCCGTTGGGGATTGGATGTAGCTTGGATCAACGACCAAAACATTCGGAAGGGAATCAACCATATCGGAAAGGAAAACATCTCATTGGTAAGAGGATGCTTCCGTACCAAGAACGCATTGACTAATGACTCCGTGCTTACCTCTGACCACACCACCTACTTGCAAAGACGTATCAACTTGGCAAGACTGGTGAGCGACACCGTACAACTCATCTTGAATGAAGACCAAGAGGCTGGCATCAATACGTGGTATGGTACGAAAGGAAAGTCTGATACCAAACATTGGGCAGCGATGATTGATGCCCATGTGAAATGGATTCAAGAGAAATATCCCAAGATGAGAGTGGTTGCGATTTCGCCTTTCAACGAGCCAGATTATAGTAGTTGGGGGCAGGGAAGCCAAGCCGACATGAAGGAAATAGCCCGCTTACTCAAAGAAGAATATCCCCGTTTCAGCGATATTGCCATTACTGCTGGCAACACCCTTAATTGCGACCAAGCATTGGCATGGTATAATGCCGTTAAACCATACGTTGATTGGGGCAATACACACCAGTTGGCTGGCTCATTCGATACGTATGCCGCATTCTTCCAGAAAGTGAGAAACGATGTCAAGTATGCCTACGCAGACGAGTTGCACAATGTAGGTGAGGCTATGGTCGGAGCTAATTACGGAATGCAAGCTGGAGTGTGGTGGGGCTTTGACAGTAGGGCACGTGGCGAGTTCTGCCATATCAGCAATCATGGTTCTCGCATTGGCTATGGAGAGAACAGAAGTGCCTGGACTTCGGCTTCAGTGTATCGCAATGACGAGACGGGAGAAGTAAAGGCTTTCATGGGTTCGTCTGAACGTCAAGCCAACACATCAACGTTTATGTTCTTGTCGCGCGACAGAGAGGTGTATTATGACGGTCATGGTCCAGTGCGTGAGTACAATATGGAAATGCCAGGAGGCACGGGTTACCAAGTGGGACAAACCAATGCCGAACGCGTGATTGACATTGTGAGCGGTGAAGACGTACCGCCATCAGTCATTCAGGGACAATATAAAATCATGAATCGTGCTTCGCGTGGTGTGGTGGCTGTGTATGGTACTTATGACAATCATCCCAATATCTCGCAGATGAGTTATACAGGACTTGCCCAACAAAAGTGGGACATAGAGCCCGTTGACGCAAGGATTGGCGGCGACTATAGTTTTTGGAAAATCAAGTCTCCTTATAACAACAAATACATGAATGTATTGAATAATGCTACTACCGCAGCCAACGTGATTTCATACGATGCAGGTTGTGCGAGCAATGAGCAATGGTATTTCGTGTATGCAGGAGAAGGATTCTATTATATCAAAAACAGGGAGAGCGGACTTTACTTGGAATTGGCAAGCAATTCTACTTCCAATGGAACGAATATCCGCCAGAACAAATTGTCTTCCACGGAGTCGGGTAGGAAATTGCAGCAATGGCGATTTTTGCCTATCGATGCACCGTGTGAGTTGAAGGCTCCTGAGATTCCTACCGGACTCGTAGCCAAATCGCAGCAAGCTTCCGTGGCATTGAGTTGGAATGACAACACGGAGAGTGACCTCGATGGCTATATGGTGTTGCGAGCTGAAGTATCTAAAAACGACTGGAATACCATCGCCCGTAAAGTGAAGCAAGCACATTACGTGGATAATACCTGTCGCCAAGGTGTGGAATATATATATAAGGTGAGGGCTATCGACCAATCTGAAAATATGTCTGATTGTTCAGAAACATCTATTGCAACAGCTACGGGCGAGAAGGGAATGATTGCCAATTGGCAATTTGATGGTGATTTGATGGACAACACAGACAACTGGTTTGATGCCATTGACTCCTCCAATTCTACTTTCACCGAGAATTGCCAGTCTGGAACGAAAGCGTTAAACGTATCGGCTGACCATATCCGTCTGCCTTATCAGATTGCCGACATGGATGAGATGACCATCGCCTTTTGGGTGAACTGGCAAACATCTGGCAATTGGCAGCGTATCTTCGAGTTTTGCAATGGTGCCGACGAGTATATGTATCTGACACCAAGTAATGGTACCGTGATGCGGTTTGCCATCAAAAATGGCGGAACGGAACAATATGTTGACAGCAAGAGCCGATTGTCACTCAGGACATGGAAGCATGTTGCCGTTACCATCGGAAACAACAAGGTAACACTCTATGTCGATGGCGTGGAAGTGGGTTCTAATAGCAATATCTCTATCAAACCTAGTGACATCCGCCCGTCTTTCAATTACTTGGGATATAGTATGTCGAAATTGGTACCAGCTTTCCGTGGCTATTTGGATGACGTACGTATTTACAACTATGCTCTTTCACAAGAGGAATTGCAAAACGTGATGGAAGAGTCGGTAAGCGACGTGAAAGCTGTATCACAAGACAATGCCCCTCAAACCTATTACGATTTAAGAGGCATAAAGCATACGACTCCACAAAGTGGTATCAATATTGTCAAGGACTCTAAGGGAACTACTTCCAAGAAAGTATTTTATCAGAAGTAACCAGAAATAACAACTCACTTTATTCGGCAGTGCGGAAAATCGTACTGCCGTTTGCTTGATGGGTTGCCAAGATAGTAACCTCAGAGATTTGTACGTGTTCAGGAGCATTGGCAACGTAATAAACCACGTCTGCGATGTCTGTTCCAGTCAATGGCTTGATTCCCTTGTAAACATTGTCGGCACGTGCATCGTCTCCATGAAAGCGCACGTTGCTGAAGTGTGTCTCTACCAATCCAGGCTTGATATTCGTTACCCTAATAGCCGTATGTGCCACGTCAATTCGCAATCCGTCGGTAATTGCTTTTACGGCAGCTTTGGTGGCGCAATAAACATTGCCACCGGCGTAAGCAGCATCACCCGCAATGGAACCGATATTGATAACGTGGCCGTGGTTGCGTGCTACCATGTCGGGAACGATGAGGCGAGTCATGGTAAGAAGCCCTTTGATGTTGGTGTCAATCATTGTTTCCCAATCGTCTAAGTTTCCCTCGTATTCAGGTTCCAATCCCAATGCCAATCCCGCATTGTTCACTAACACGTCTATCTCTTTCCATTCTTCGGGGATAGATGCGATGGCTTTCGTTGTTGCCTCACGATCTCTCACGTCATATTGCAATGCCAGCACTTCGGTTCCTCCCATTGTCAATTCTTGCTTCAGGGCATCCAATTTCTCCTTGTTCCTACCTGTGATAATTACTTGGTAACCACCTTCGGCAAATTTTCTTGCACAAGCTTCGCCTATTCCACTTGTAGCTCCCGTAATCAATGCAGTCTTTTTCATGTGAATATAAGTTTTTTAATAAAACGATGCTTTTCCCTTTTTATTGTTATAATAATGATTTTCTGCACTTTTCTGATTTTTCCTTCGTATTCTCAATTACTTTTTGTATTTTTGCGGTTGTATAACTTTTAATGATAAAACTAGGCCTAAAATATTCGAATATTTCGGTTTCATCTTTTATTTCTATTCCAATGAACACGAACCAATACATGTACATGTGCTTCATGGAGATAAGGAAAGTGTATTCGATTTAATAATGATGAATGGTGAATTAGCTGAAATTCGAATTCGTGAAAAGAGAGGGGCGGAACCGTTATCTGAGAAAGACAAGCGAACGGCAGAGGCGTTCATTCATAAATATTACAAGAATATCATAGACAAATGGGTTAAGTTTTTTGTTTTGAAGCAAAGTGTTCGTTGTACCAATATAAAGAAAAAATTATAAGGAGGACGTAATATGGAGAGATTATATATCATTAAGGCTGAAAATGTGGGCAATTTTACCGTCAGTTTGACGTTCAACGACAACACCGTTCAGACGATAGATATAGGTGATTATATTCGTCGCCATCCACATCCACAATACAACAAATATCTCGATCCCCGTAAGTTTAACCGTTTTACCATAGAGAATGGCAACATTGTTTGGGGGAAAAATTGGGATTTGATGTTTCCCGTAGAACAATTATATGTTGGAGTGATTGAATAAGTCTTGTTTATAAAGTTTCCTTATATAGTGACCGATGGTTTCTTAATATGTGACCATCGGTTTCTTGTATAGTAACCGATGGTTTTATTATATGATATGTGAAATAACATAAAATCTGTTTGTATCCACAAAAAAAATTGTACCTTTGTAGCATAACTAAAAATGTAAATATGAAAAAGCTACTGTCGCTTCCGCCTAATTTGGTGGAAAACTTTCATAAGATTACGGGATATAAGAGAGAAGAATGGTTTTGTACCAACGACCCTGTAGGAAAGAAATTGGGGTCGGGTGGGGGAACCACGTGGCTCTTGCAACAAGCATATCAAGACTATTGTGAAGGAAAGAAGAATAGTACATCTGGCGAAAATGTCGAGATAGAAGATGTGTTTTCTACCTCCGTTCTGAGTTTCCAAGAATGGTTGGCAAGTGAGAAACGATTGATTCTTCATGCAGGAGGGCAAGGCAGAAGGTTGCCCGCTTACTCTCCGTCGGGTAAGGTGCTGATGCCTATTCCCGTATTCCGTTGGGAGCGTGGACAAAGGCTTTCGCAAGACCTGCTTTCCTTGCAAATACCTCTGTACGATCATATCATGAGCGAGGCACCAGAGGGATTGCATACGATGATTGTCAGTGGTGACGTGTATATTCGCGCCACTGAAGCCTTGCAACCTATACCTGATGTTGACGTGGTATGCTACGGATTGTGGCTTGGCGCAGAGATTGCCAAAGACCACGGTGTATTCGTGATGTCTCGCCACGCACCATCCGAATTGAAATGTATGTTGCAGAAACCATCGGTGGAAACGCTCAATCAATTACTGAAAGACCATCTCTATCTCACCGACATCGGTATTTGGTTATTCAGCGACAGAGCCATTGAGCTGTTGATGAAGAGAAGTGGACAACACGCATACGACCTTTATTCAGAGTTTGGTTGTTGTCTGGGTACCCATCCTACTTTAGACGATGAGGAACTAAACCGTCTCAAGGTTGCTATTCTCCCATTGCCTGGTGGAGAGTTTTATCATTACGGTACTTCTCCCGAAATCATCTCCTCTATATTGGCTGTGCAAAATTTGGTACACGACCAACGTGAAATCATGCACCATTCTCGCAAGCCTCACCCCTCGTTGTTTATTCAAAACTCAGAGATATGGGTGAAGATTACTTCCAAAAACCATCATCTGTGGATAGAAAACAGTTGTGTGAGTGAACGGTGGAAACTCTCTCACAGTCATATTATTACGGGAGTACCTGAAAACCAGTGGGAGATAGAGTTGAAAGCAGGACAATGTGTAGATGTTGTACCTATTGGTGAAAAAGGATTTGTCGTTCGTCCCTACGGATTTGAGGATAAGTTCAGAGGTGATGTCAAAGATGCCGAAACCATGTTTATCGGTCAGTCCGTGACTAAGTGGGCACAAGAACGCCAGATACAAATACCGGATGATTGCGACATTCAGTCAGCCAAGCTGTTTCCAGTAGTGGATAACGTGAGCGATATGGGTTTGGTGCTACGCTGGATGTTGAACGAACCCTATCAGCAAGGAGGCAAGATGTTATGGGAAAGAGCAGTACGATTGAGTGCCGATGACATTTCCAACCAAGCCAACCTTGAGAGATTGTTCCGTCAAAGAAATGAGAACAGAATGAAAAATTGGCCTTTCTTGGCAAACAACTATGCCCATAGCGTGTTTTATCAAGTGGATTTGGAAGATGCGGCACATGAGTTTGCACAAGGTCATATTGCAATGCCTCACCCTTTGCCAGACGATGAGCCATTGCTCACACGCATTCATGATGCCATGTTTCGTTCCGAATTAGAGCGAAGCAAGGGCTTGCCCTATCAGGCTAATGAGGAAAAGGCGTTTAGCTTGTTGCGAGAAGGACTTACCTCTCAGGCTCTTGCCAAGAAACAATCACCCAAGATGTCTGTTTATAGCGACCAAATCGTATGGGGAAGAAGTCCTGTTCGCATAGATATTGCAGGAGGATGGACAGATACACCGCCATATTGCTTGATGGAAGGTGGAAACGTGGTGAACTTTGCCATCGAACTGAATGGACAACCACCCTTGCAAGCATACGTCAAACCTTCCAAAGAACCCATTATCGTCTTGCGAAGCATTGATCTCGGTGCTTCTGAGATCGTGAAAACCTTCGATGAATTGGCAGATTTTCGGAAGGTGGGCAATCCTTTCTCCATTCCCAAGGCGGCATTGGTGTTGTCAGGATTCCATCCCGATTTCTCATCAGAGCAGTATGCGTCGTTGGAAGAACAGTTACGAGATTTTGGATGCGGCATAGAACTAACCCTTCTCTCCGCCATTCCGGCAGGAAGTGGGTTAGGTACAAGTAGCTTGTTGGCTTCTACCGTCTTAGGAGCATTGAATGATTTCTGTGGCCTCTTGTGGGACAAGAATGAAATCGGTCATCGCACGTTGGTATTGGAACAGTTGCTCACTACGGGAGGCGGTTGGCAAGACCAGTTTGGAGGATTGTTGCCTGGTGTGAAGTTATTGCAAACCAATCGTGAGTTTGAGCAAAATCCTACGGTGAGATGGCTCCCTTCCCGTTTATATACGGCACCCGAATACCGTGCTTGCCACCTATTATATTATACGGGTATTACGCGCACGGCAAAGAAGATACTCTCTGAGATTGTGAGAAAGATGTTCTTGAATCAGCACGAGGAAATAGCCATGCTTCGAGAAATGAAGTCTCATGCGATGGATATGTTTGAAGCCATTCAGCGCGAAAACTTCGATGAAATGGGCAAATTGGTTAGAAAGACGTGGTTGCAAAACCAAGCCATCGATCAAGGAACCAATCCTATGGAGGTGAGACAAATTACCAATTTGATAGACGACCTCTGCTTAGGTTATAAGTTGCCTGGAGCAGGTGGAGGAGGGTACCTCTACATGATAGCTAAAGACCCGGAGGCAGCGGTGAAAATCAAGCAAATACTTCTCGCCAATAGAAATAATGCCAATGCAAGGTTTGTTGACATGAGCTTGAGCGAAAAGGGATTGCAAGTGAGTAGAAGTTGATACGTTTATTCTTGATATTTGATCGGGAATGGTATTGTTTAATTGTAAGTTGAGTGAATGAGCATGAAGTTTAGGACCATTGTCAATATTCCCAAGGCAGATTATGAAATTCCTCCTTGCGAAAAAATGCTGTTTGTCGGCTCTTGCTTTGCTGACAACATGGGGCAGAGATTCAAGGAAGAACAGTTTCAGGTAACGGTGAATCCCTATGGCGTAATGTACAATCCCATAAGCATTTACCATACCATAGAGAAACTATCTGCAAACATGGTGTTTAACGTGGCTATACTTACTCTTGGCACCAACCATATATATGTTTTAAAAGAGACAAACGAAGTAGTGGATAATTGTGCCAAGCGACCCCAGTCATTGTTCCGTGAAGAACAGTTGACCGTAGATGATTGTGCCGATTCTTTGATGAAGTCTGTACGATTGTTACGTGAAGGCAATCCAGACATCAAGGTCATCCTTACCGTCAGTCCTATCCGATATGCAAAATATGGGTTTCATGGTAGCCAATTGTCGAAAGCCACGTTGCTCTTGGCGGTAGAGAAAGTCATGAAAACGGCTCCATTACCTGAAAACATCATGTATTTTCCCGCATACGAGATTGTGAACGACGAATTGCGAGATTACCGTTTCTACAAGGAAGATATGTTACACCCTTCCGAACAAGCTGTGGAATACATATACGAGCGATTCGCAGAAACTTTTTTTGGAAAGGAAACTTTACAGTTTCTGAAGGAATGGAAACCCATCAAGGAGGCATTGGCACATCGTCCATTCCACCCTGAGTCGCAGGAATATTTAAATTTTGTTAAGCGTACTCAACAATTAATTCACGATTTGTCTCAAAAGTATCCTTCTTTGCCAAATGAGATAAAAAATAAAGAATTTGCAACATAATTAATATATTTTTTTTTACTACTTTTGGAAATTATTTCTATCTTTGCAAAGACTATTGAATATTAACGTAAACAAAATGGAAAAAGAATATTTATTAGGTTTTGACGTCGGCAGTTCGTCTGTAAAAGCCTCTTTGGTGGATGTTGAGACAGGTCAATGTGCAGCTTCGGCTTTCTATCCAGAACGTGAGGCTCCCATCAAGGCTGTCAAAGCAGGATGGGCAGAACAAGACCCACTGATGTGGTGGAACAATGCTAAATTGGCTTTGAGTAAAATCATGTCGGAAACAGGTGCCACGGGTGAACAAATAAAAGCTATTGGTATCAGTTATCAGATGCACGGCTTGGTATGTGTGGACAAAAATCAGCAGGTGTTGCGTGATTCCATTATCTGGTGCGACTCTCGTGCCGTACCTTATGGTGAAAAGGCTTTCCAGCATTTAGGAGCTGATCAGTGCTTGGGTCATTTGTTGAACTCACCAGGTAATTTCACTGCCGCTAAATTGGCATGGGTCAAAGAAAACGAACCTAATCTCTATGAGAAAATATATAAGGTGATGCTTCCTGGTGATTACATCGCCATGAAACTGAGTGGAGAAATCAATACCACCATCAGTGGTTTGTCTGAAGGAATGTTCTGGGATTTCAAGGAAAAGGCTCCCGCAAAGTTCTTGCTTGATGAGTATGGGTTCAGTGAAGACCTGATAGCAGATATTGTTCCTACTTTCAGCGTTCAGTCTGTTGTCTCAATGGCAGCTGCTGATGAATTGGGACTCAAGGAAGGTACACCTATCAGCTACCGTGCTGGTGACCAACCTAACAACGCATTGAGCTTAAACGTATTTAATCCTGGCGAAATTGCATCAACAGCAGGTACGTCGGGCGTGGTTTATGGCGTTTTGGGTGAGGTGAACTACGACAAGAAGAGTCGTGTGAATACTTTCGCCCACGTGAATTATACCAAGGAATTAGACCGTTTGGGCGTGTTGCTTTGTATCAACGGAACGGGAATCCTCAACGCATGGGTGCGTCGCAATGTAGCACCAGAGGGAATCTCATACGCTGACATGAATGTGATGATGGAGAATGTGCCTATCGGCAGCGAGGGCGTTACGATAATCCCTTTTGGAAACGGTGCAGAGCGTGTGCTTGAAAATCGTGAAATTGGCTGTAGTATCAACGGCGTTAATTTCAATAAACATAGCAAGGCTCATATCATGCGTGCCGCTCAAGAAGGTATCGTGTTCAGTTTCTGTTATGGTATGGAAATCATGACGCAGATGGGAATGGACATTCATAAGATTCATGCAGGTAAGGCAAATATGTTCCTCAGCGAGATATTCCGTAATACCTTGGCTGGCGTGAGCTGTGCAACGATAGAACTTTATGAGACTGACGGAAGTGTAGGCGCAGCCAAAGGAGCAGGTATCGGTTGTGGTATTTATCGTGATCATGATGAGGCATTTGCTACGTTGAAGAAATTGGCAGTCATAGAACCCAATGAATCGAACCGCAACGAGTATCTTGAAGCATACGCTCGTTGGAAGAATACACTCGCCCAAATTGTGGGATAAACATAACATATAAAAATAAGACAATTAAAAAATTCAACCTATATTTAAATTTAACAAATTATGGCTAAAGAGTATTTTTCGTTTACAGGAAAAATTCCTTTTGAGGGAAAAGACAGCAAGAATGTAATGGCGTTCCACTATTATGAGCCGGAGCGCGAAGTGATGGGTAAGAAAATGAAAGACTGGCTGAAGTTTGCCATGGCATGGTGGCACACTCTCGGTGGAGCAAGTGGTGACCAATTTGGTGGACAGACTCGCTCATACGAGTGGGATAAGGCTGAAGATGCTGTACAACGTGCAAAGGACAAGATGGATGCTGGTTTTGAAATCATGGATAAACTGGGTATTGAGTATTTCTGCTTCCATGACATCGACCTCGTAGAAGAAGGCGAGAATATCGCTGAATATGAGGCTCGCATGAAGGCTATTACCGACTATGCCCTTGAGAAGATGAAACAATATCCTAACATCAAGTTGCTTTGGGGTACAGCCAACGTGTTTGGTAACAAGCGTTACATGAACGGTGCTGCAACCAATCCTGATTTCGACGTAGTGGCTCGTGCTGCCGTTCAGATCAAGAATGCCATTGACGCAACTATTAAGCTTGGTGGACAAAACTATGTATTCTGGGGTGGACGTGAAGGTTACATGAGCTTGCTCAATACCGACCAGAAACGTGAGAAGGAACACTTGGCACAGATGTTGACCGCAGCTCGCGACTATGCACGTGCTAAGGGATTCGAGGGTACATTCCTGATTGAACCAAAACCCATGGAGCCAACAAAGCATCAATATGACGTTGATACAGAAACGGTGATTGGCTTCTTGAAAGCTCATGGCTTGGAGAAAGACTTCAAGGTGAACATTGAGGTGAATCATGCTACATTGGCTGGACACACATTTGAGCACGAATTGGCAGTGGCAGTTGACAATGGTATGTTGGGTTCTATCGACGCTAACCGCGGTGACGCTCAGAATGGTTGGGATACAGACCAGTTCCCCATTGACAACTATGAACTCACACAGGCAATGATGGAAATCATCCGCAATGGTGGTCTTGGCAATGGTGGTACCAATTTCGATGCAAAGATCCGTCGTAACTCTACCGACCTTGAAGACCTCTTCATCGCTCATATCAGTGGTATGGATGCAATGGCTCGTGCCTTGATGAACGCTGCTGCAATCCTCGAAGAGAGTGAATTGCCAGCTATGAAGAAGGCTCGCTATGCAAGCTTCGACAGTGGTATTGGTAAGGACTTTGAAGATGGTAAACTTACCTTGGAGCAAGTTTACGAATATGGTAAGAAGGTTGAAGAGCCCGCTCAAACTTCTGGCAAACAGGAGAAATATGAGACTATCGTGGCTCTCTATGCAAAATAAACAAGTAGCTTGTTAACAAGTATCTGATTCTATTTGGGAGACTGTGCTAAGCCTATACGGCATGTGTTTCATTTATGCACAGTCTCCCCTTTTTGTCTTTATTTCGCTATTCTTTAGCAATGATTTGATGTAAACACCTAATGACAACATAACATGAAAGATTTTGTTTATTATGCACCTACTGAAGTGGTGTTTGGTGCTGATTCGGAAGAGCAAGTTGCTCCTTTGGTAAAGAAGTATGGTGGAAAGAGAGTGCTGGTTCATTACGGAGGTCAGAGTGCCAAGAAATCAGGACTGCTCGATCATATATGTGACTTGTTGAATGAAGGTGGAATTGAATTTGTTCAACTGGGTGGTGTTGTGCCTAATCCTCGTTTGTCAAAGGTGAGAGAGGGCATTTCCCTTTGTCGCGAACGCAATATAGATTTCATATTAGCTGTAGGTGGTGGAAGTGTGATAGATTCCGCAAAAGCCATTGCATACGGTGTTCTCTATGATGGCGACGTTTGGGATTTTTATTTAGGAAAGGCAAAGGCAAAATGTTGCATGCCCGTAGCATCGGTGTTGACGATACCCGCCGCTGGAAGCGAGATGAGTGAGTCGAGCGTCATTACCAATGAGGATGGTGACGTAAAACTGGGCTATTCCAACAACATCTCTCGTCCAAAGTTTGCCATCATGAATCCTGTTCGTACTTTCACATTGCCTCCTTATCAAACAGCTGCCGGTGTAACGGATATGATCATGCACACGATGGAGAGATACTTTACCCACGATGATGATATGACGCTGACCGACTCAGTATCTGAGGCTTTGATGCGAACGATGAAAGACAGCGTGATGGAGGTGCTGAAGAATCCTACAGACTACCGCCATCGTGCGCAAATCATGTGGGGCGGAAGCTTGGCACATAACGGACTTACTGGCTGCGGGTTAAGTGACGACTGGGCAACACATCAGTTGGAACATGAATTGAGTGGAATGTTCGATGCAACGCATGGAGCTGGGTTGGCTGCCATTTGGCCGAGTTGGGCACGATACGTTTACAAAGAGAACGTGAGTAGGTTTGTACGCTTTGCCGTAAACGTGATGGGAGTAGATAATGACTTTACCAATCCGGTAGCAACGGCTTTGAAAGGTATTGAGGCAATGGAGACGTTTTATCATTCTATCGGAATGCCCATCAATATCCGTGAGTTGATAGGTCGTCATGTAACCGATGAGGAAATCCATGAGATGGTGCGTAAGTGCAGCCGTAATTATACTGCTACTCAGGGTAGATTCAAGGTGTTGCAGGTGGAAGACTTGGAAGCAATCTATCGTATGGCAAACAGTAACTAATGCTAAATAATCGTCATGATGAGAATAAAACAAACGATATTGATAGGAATATTTGCTTGCGGAGGACTGTTGTCTGCCCAGGCTAAACCCACGGTGGAAATTCGTCTAAACCAAGTGGGGTATTATCCTGATGAAGAGAAGGTGGTGGTGTTTGAAGGCATCAACGCCAAAGCCAAGATTACCGTTACTGATGAACAAGGCAATGTGGTGTTGCAGCCAAGAGTGACAAGGCAAACTATCTCTCCTTGGTCCAAGAAGAAACGGTTTATCGTTGACGTGAGTGAACTGAAGACTCCAGGACGATATTGTATATCCACGAAAGGTGCTGAGAAACAATTTACGATTGGCAAAGATGTTTATCACGATATCTCCTTAGCTTCATTGAAATTCTTTTATCTGATGCGAACAGGTGTTCCTATCGAAAAGGAATATGCAGGAGAATACGCTCGCCCTGTAGGTCATGCTGATACGCATGTGTTGATTCATCCATCTGCAGCTTCTCAAGGACGACCTGCTGGTTCTGTAATCAGTTCTCCTTTAGGTTGGTATGATGCGGGAGACTATAATAAATATGTAGTCAACTCATCATTCTCGATAGGACTAATGTTGACAGTGTATGAACAAAACAAGGATTATTTCAATCGACTTGTTGCCAATATTCCTGAAAGCAAGAATGCCACGCCCGACATCCTTGACGAGATGATGTTTAATCTGCGTTGGCTTCTTACGATGCAAGACCCAGAGGATGGGGGAGTGTATCATAAATTGACAACTCCTAACTTTGAGGGATTTGTGAAGCCTACCGATTGTAAACAACCGCGTTATGTCGTGGCAAAGAGTGTTACTGCGTCATTCGATTTTGCTGCCGTGCTTGCACAAGCCGCTCGTCTGATGAAAGGCAACCGTGACTATGTTGAATTTTGTTACCAAGCTACGGAAGCTGCTAAAAGTGCTTATCAATGGGCACTCAATCATCCGCAAGCTTACTACCGACAGGGTGAGATGAATAAACAATTTCAGCCTTCGGTGAACACGGGTGAATATGGTGACCGATTTGCAAATGACGAACGTTTCTGGGCAGCCACGGAGTTGTACCGTTTAACGGGGGAGAATGCTTACCTTCAAGATGCCATTCTGATGAAACCAACGAAGTTCACGACACCTACATGGGGCAACGTGGCAAGTCTTGGAGCATTCTCGTGGATTGCTGCTGGCGATTCTGACATGCGTAAGCAGATGCTTCAGCAGTTGAAGGAGTATAGTGATAATTTGGTTGCCAATGTTTCCACGTCGTCTTTCCAGTCTCCCTACGGGGATAAGAAAGAGGATTTTGGTTGGGGATGTCTGGCAGAGAATTGTTGTGTAGCTGGTGTGGCATTGTTGTTTGCTGATCGTTACATTGCTCCTAACCGTTATCGCATTCACGCTTTGCAAAATGCGGATTACCTTTTGGGACGTAACCCTACGGGATATTGTTACGTCACGGGCTTTGGAGATAAGAGTCCGATGCACCCGCATCATCGTATATCTGCGTCTGATGGTATTGAGAAACCTTTCCCAGGTATGTTGGTTGGCGGTCCTAATCCCATGCAGCAAGATAATACGTCTGGCGACTTGGGTTATCCATCATCGTTGCCAGATGAGTCTTATGTTGATGATGAACGTTCATACGCCTCGAATGAGATAGCCATCAACTGGAATGCCTCACTCGTGGGATTGCTTTGTTGGATAGACGCGTTGAAAAGTCAGTCTGTTGTGAAATAAAGACTAACAGCCTTCGCTTTCGGGCAAGATACGGATGATGCTGTTAGAGTGGTTACCTTCTTGTATCACTTGTATCTGGACGGGAATGCGTTCCTTGAGTTCTTCTACATGACTGATAATGCCCACGTGTCTGCCTGCTTGTGTGTGAAGGGTGTGTAGGGTGTTGATGGCATTTTGTAATGGTTCGCCACTCAACGTGCCAAATCCTTCATCGATGAACAATGTATCAACAGAGAGACGTTGCCCAATGTCGCTCAATGCAAGTGCTAGCGACAGCGATACAAGGAAACTCTCACCACCAGATATGGTGCTGGCCGCACGGGTTACATATCCCTGGTAGGCATCTTCAAGTAAGATGACAAAACTACCGGGGATAACTTTTAACGTATATCTGTCGGTAAGTGATTTCATGTAGTGATTGGCAGAGTAAATCAAACTGGCAAGGACATAACTTTGTGCTATCCTGCGGAACTTATCGCCTTTAGCATCTCCAATCCATTGGTTCAGACGCGCCCATTTCAGATATTCACCCTTTCTCTTTTCAGCTTCGGCAATCAACTTACCTAATTTCTTTTTGTCGTTTTCGTCTTGTTTCAGTAGTTGCAAGATTGCGCCTTTCCGTTCTCCTAATTGATTCATCAGCTTTTCAGTCTCATTGATTTTTTCCGTGAGACTCTCCATGTTGTCATCTTCCGAGAGGGTAGGGCGTAATTGTTCATGTTCATTCCGTTCTGTTTTCTTTTGTTGCCAAACGGACTGCTTGGTCAAAACGTTGTTTCGTTTCTCTTGTAGCTCTTTGTTGATTTGGGCAATCTCGTTGGCAGCAATGGTAGATAATTGCTTGATATCTTGAAGAGTAATTTCTTGATGCGTGTGCAAGAAAGTCTCTATCCTATTGGTTGCTTGTGACAATCGTTTTTCCGTTTGTTCCAATTGGTCTTTGATAGATTGCAAGTTGGTACGTAGGCTGTTGACAGCATTCAACAGTCCTTCTATCTTATCTGAGTTCCCATCTTCCAATCCCTTCCATGTTGGCATCATACCGATGATGACTTCCATGGTCGTGCTCACATTTTCGTTGAGGTTTACCAATTCTTTCAACATCGCTTGTTTCTCTTGTCTCAAGTTCATTTGATGGATGAATTGGTTGTTTGAGGCTTCCAATTCCTTGATAAACGAATCTGGTGATACGTGCCAATCGAATTTCCATTGCATCGGAACTATCCACGTATTGATGTGTTGTTCTAATTCCATGATTTCGTTTTTCTTGGTTTCTATGAGACGGTTGCTTGTGAAAATCTTGTTTTGACTCTCGCTGATGAGTTGTTTGATGGCTTCAATGTCTTGTTGACTTTTCTCAACAAGTTTCCATATTTGTTCTTTCTCTCGGAAACGTTGTTTGATGGCTTTGTCTTTTTCCTCTGCAACCTTGATGTTCTTATTCAACGATTCCTTTTCCTTACCCAGCTTCTCTTTCCTTTCTTCCAGCGAAGCTCTCGTCGTTGAGTCTATCAATAGCATCCCACATTTCTTGCAGGCAGTTATGGCGTGAGCTTCACAAGTGACAAGTGTCTTGTCTTCCTCAAACTCTTTAATGGCTTTACCGTAATATTGTCTCTGTGATACAAGATCGGCAGACAATTGATGATATTTGTTGGTTGTCGTTTGGCAATTGCTTTCCGCCTCTTGATATTCTTTCTCTGCAATAGCAAGCAGTTGGGCGATATGGTCTTCGTCTGCATGGGTGAATGTTTGAGTAACTTTCTGCCGACATACAGGACAAGTATCTCCTTCCTGTAACTTCATGCGAATGCTCTTTGCCCATTTGTTCACGCTTTCTCGTTGTTTTTCAAACAACTCCTTGCAGGTATTTCTCCTTACTTCCGCCTCATCCACTTGTGGCTTCAGTTGTTCCAATAATATTTCTTTCTTAGCTATATCTTGTTGCCTTTCATCCAACGATTTCCTTGTCCTTTCCATTCGTTCACGTTCTCGTGACCAAGTATCCAAACGGTCGATGGCGGTATCAATGTTGGTAAGGTCTTGAATGATGACATCTTTCTCGTTCCGTAACTTCGGTAAGTTGATGAGTTTCAGTTCTTCCTCTTGTTGTAGCAATGATGTTTGTATTTGCTCCAATTTCTCTTGCGCTTCCTTTCTACGTATCGTTGCCTTTTGATGTTTATCTGTCAGTTCGTTGGTCAGTCGCTCTTTCTCGATGTCTATTTTTTTGCTTTCCTCATCAATTATAGCCCTACCAGCCATGATGCCTTTCAATTGCGTGATGATGGTTTGCGCATGGTCATATATGGATTGTTTCTCCTTTTCTGATTGGATGAACGTTTCAATTTCACCCAATTCCTGTTCAATGGTGTTTTGTTCTTGGTGTTGCCATTTCTCACCAGCTTTCAGATGTTTATATTGATGGGATAGCTCTTCTAACTTCTTGGCTAATTTGATTTGAGTTTGTTGTGCTTCCGTTTGATTAGCCAACCAATTGCGAGCTTCAACAGTTGTATTCCAGTTGACAATCAGTGTTTCCTTTTGTTTGAATGATTCACTTTCTATCTGTTGTTGGGCAGCTTGAAATAGTGTTTCTGCCTCCTTACATTTCTTTTTGAGATCTTCCTCTTTCTGAATCCATTGTCGTTTCCCGTCATTACGGTCTTTCTCGGTTTTTAATTGGATATATTGTTGGTCAATAGTTGCTATCTCGTTTTTTTTCTCTGCCACTTCTTCATCGCTCAGAGTAGTCACGTCTTTAACCAAGCGTTCAGCATTTTCCCATGCGGTTTTTCTTTGTTGGGTCAGTTCATACACTTTGGCTCCAATCTTGGAATACTCGTTCATTCCCGTAATCATTTCCAAGATAGCAGCCTTCTCGTTGTCACCGCTGTTGAGAAACTTGGTAAATTCACCTTGTGCCAAGAGAGTGGTACGGCAAAACTGTTGGAAATCCAATCCTATGGCTTTTCTGATTTCTGCTTTAATTTCATTGTCTCTTGCCAGCGTCTCGTTCGTGTTCAGGTTGGTAAGTTGCCATTCTTTTCCTTGTAGGTTACGCGTTGCTTTCTTCCAGGCTCTCTTGACACTCCATTGTGCTTCGTAAGCTATGTTGTTATTGCCGATAAATGTCAGGATGATCCATGCTTCTCCCGTGTTTCTGCGCATGAGTTGGCGTGGGTCATCAACCTTTAACGAATTGTCAACATCCTGTGTGTCTCCTTGCATCTTCGTATTCATCAGTCGTGGCGTTTCATTATAGAGAGCCAGACAGATAGCATCTAAGATGGTGGATTTTCCTGCTCCCGTCTTTCCGGTTATCAGGAATACGTCACTGTCTGCCAATGGTTTCGCCTCGAAGTCTATCACGGCATCTTCGATAGAGGCTATGTTGTGGATGGTTAGTTTCTGAATCTTCATGTCTGTTGGTCCTTCCTATTGGTCATTTGTTTGATGGCTCTTCTTGTTGAGCCTCTTTCCATGCCTCTTGAAATAGTTCCTCTAATTCTTCGTCGAAGTTCTCGCCAATATCGTTTGCATATTGGCGCATGATGTTGATGGGCGATTGTGCTTGAAACTCGCTTACACTCATCGTATGATGGACATTCTGTTCCCTTGCTTTCCTGATGGTGTTAAAGTGACAAAACTTGCAGGCCTTTCTTTCTATAATTTTCTCTACCTCTGCATTTGCCTCTACAGGCAGGAAATCATCTACCTCAACATTCAAACGAATGTATGCTGGATTGTCGTCAGGAAACTCCTTGAGCTTCTCCAATGCTTCCTTCCATCCGCATGAACCAGTAGTGGGTAGGGTGACCAGATTGAATGGGTTTTCGATGTGGATGGTTTTCAATTCTGGCATTTCTCCATGTGCCTTGATTTCTACGATGGAAACGCTATGTTCGTAGGTCTCGTCAAAACTAATGGCGAGAGGAGAACCACAATATCTCACTCTGTGTTCTCCTCCATGTACATATTGGGCATGGTGTATGTGTCCCAATGCCAAATAATCGTATCCCGTTCCCATGTTGGCAATATCTATTCCGTCTATTCCTCCTACGGTGTAGTCGCCACGGAGCGATTGAGTGGTGTCATGTCCCGAGAAGTCGCATCCTTTAATGGTGGTATGTGCCATCATCACAACGGGCAGGTTTCTCGTGTTTTGCCTATTCACCTCATCGAGCAACTCTTGGAAGAATCCTTCGGGAATGTTTCTCTCATAGCTGTAGGGTACGGCAATGACATATCCCTTTTCTTTAATATATATAATGTGCCTGTCGATGTGTTCTTTCTCGATATTCCCTATGGTAAATACGTTTAATGCTCGCCACGGAGTGCGAAAGATGTCATGTTTCGTTCCACTGTCGTGATTGCCTGCCGTAATCACCAATATCATGTCGGGATGGGCAAGATGCAATCGTACCAAGGCATTGGTAAACATGGTTTGTGTGGCAGATGAGGGTTGCGTGGTGTGATAGACATCACCGGAGAGCAAGAAAACATCGGGCTTCTCCGTCCTCACGATTTCTTCCATCTGTTCCAACATCTTCGACTGTTCTTCCGTTCGGTCGTAGTTGTATAGGGTGTGTCCTAGGTGCCAGTCACTGGTATGTAGAATCTTCATCGCATTCTTAGAAAGAGTTTTATTCGTAATGCCTGATCCTCACGTCAATGCCTTTGTCTTTCAGTTGGGCAGGAATGCCAGACACGTCGGTTTGTCCGTAGTGATAGGGGAACAATACCCGTGGCTTGACAATCTGAGCCGCATTCACCAATTGGTTGGTGGTCATGGTATATGGTTGGTTGCAAGGTAGGAACGCAATGTCTATGTCTTTGATGTTTGCCATTTCGGGAATGTCTTCCGTATCTCCTGCGATATAGATGCGCAAACCGTCGATGGTCAGGATAAAACCGTTGTCTCGTCCTTTGGGATGAAATTGCGTATGTCCTTCAGTGTAGTTGTAGGCTGGTACAGCCTCCACGGTGATGTCTTTCGCTATTTCCTTCTTGTCACCGTTTGCCATCTTTATGCCATATCCCAACATATCGGTACATCTATTGTTGGTAATCAACTGGGTGCTTTCTTGTGTGAGTTGTTGAAGGGCAGCCTGGTCGAAGTGGTCATGGTGTTCATGGGTTACGAAGATATAGTCTGCCTTGGGCATAGAGGCGTAGTCGATGGTACGGTTGCCGAGCTTGCTCACGGGGTCTATCTGTATCTCCTTACCATCATACACCATTCTGATGCTGGCGTGTACCAGTGCATATATCTTGATGGTCTTTCCGCTCTTGGTCTTAAACACGTCCACTTCTACCGTGTCTTTCGTGGTTGGCATTTTTGCGGCGTTCCAAGCCATGATGCCTCCCGTGAGATTCACCACGTGATACCCCTCCTTACTTAGTATGTTGGCAGCATTGGCAGACCTTCTTCCACTCCTGCAATATACCGCAATTTTCTTGTCTTTCTTTAGTTGAGCCTTTGCTTCCTCTGCAAACGACTCTTGTTTCACATTGATATTCAAGGCTCCTTCAATATGTCCTTCGGCAAATTCCTCTGCCGTGCGGACATCCACCAATTGCACGTCAGCACTTTGAATAAATTCCGCAAACTGACTGACGTTCATGTTCTCAAAATCTTGTTGGCTACATGCTGTTCCTACGTTCAGTCCCAGCATGGCAAGGATAAATGCTAATGTCTTGTTCATGGTTTTAATTTTGTTGAAGTGCTAACGCCTATTTCGGCAGCTAACATTCTTAGTGAAACAATTCCCATATCGTTTACAAAGATATAAAAATGTTTTGAATTCAGCACTTTTAATCCGAATATTTTTAATGTTAGGATTCTTTGTCAAGGTGAACATCTGGATAAAATAAATAAGAGGGTTGGCAATCACTGCAATTACCAACCCTCATTATTCTATTCAAAGGTTTGTCTATTGATTATTCATCCCAGACACTATATCCTTTACTCAATGCGTCCTCAGGATATACGCCATCTTCGGGATTTGGATAAACGGGAGGACCATCAACGTTTTCTTCTTCTGAGAATCCTGCAAAGTCTTGCAACACGTTGTCTGTTGTCAAATCAATGACCGTAGTTTCAGGTCTGTTATATTGTTCGTTCGTTTTCATAATTCAATCTTTTATTTTCAATTTTCAATCCTTTACCACCACTTTCTTTCCGTTCTGAATGTAAATGCCTTGCTTTGTTGGTTTGCCCTGATGGCGAACGCCTTGCAATCATAATAGGGAGCAGTCTCTTCTTGCGTCGTTATTCCACTGATGGCTGTTACGTCATCGTCAAACTCCATACTGATAAACTTCGCATCGTTTCCTATAAGTCTTGTTGGCACTTGCAGATATGCACGATGGGCAGCAATTGTGCCAGAACCTTTCAGACAATAGAAACCAAGACCGTTTTTGCCGTTCGCTAACACAAGGTTGGTCATATTTCCTTCTGTGGGGGATAATGTCGTTCCTTCCAACACACCGATAAGCATGTTCATCACGTAGTTATCCTCCTCTGTATATGGAACTTCATATTCTCCAGCATCTGCTTTTAACAACAATCCTGTCTCTGGTGGGACAATGCCTATACGTGATAGCTTTGCCACCTTGCCGTCATAGCCTACAACAATATATGCCTTCATGCCTTCCACATTGGTAAAGTCGAGTGCTTTGTCAGAGCAATAGGTGATGCATCCTAAGTCTGTGGTCACGTTAATCTGCTCCATTTGACTTTCCATCAACTTAAAATATCCCTGTTGCCAACGGAAATAATCTCCAGATGTATCTACACCGAAGTCTAAGTCTTCAGGTTGGTTGATAGCACAGGGATTATCCTCTGTTCCAACACAATTGCAAGCATTTGTGGCATGTATATTTAAAGAATTTCCTAACGAGGAAGATATTTTCAATGAGGTGAGAGAGGAACAACCATTGAATATGTTATCTATGTTCCATTCGACATTTTGTGTGTTGAAGTGACTCACATCGAGATTCGTCAAGGAGGTGCAATTGTAGAACATCCAGCTCATTGCTGTTACGTTTTTAGTGTCAAAGCTATTTAAATTAAGGTTTGTCAGGGAAGAACATTGAGCGAACATACTCGCCATGTTAGTCACGTTTCTTGTGTCGAAATTTTTTAAGTTAAGGCTTGTTAGAGAGCTACAATCACCAAACATTATTACCATCGTTGTTACATTTCTCGTGTCAAAATTATTTATGTCAAGGTTAATAAGGGAGGAACACTCATAAAACATTGCATTCATGTTTGTTACGTTTTGTGTATCGAAGTTACTCAAATCAAGGTTAATAAGGGAGGAACACCCATAAAACATTGAACTCATGTTTGTTACGTTTTGTGTATCGAAGTTACTCAAATCAAGGTTAATAAGGGAGGAACACTCATAAAACATTGAGCCCATCGTCTTCACATTTCTCGTGTCGAAGTTGCTCAGGTCAAGAGTGGTGAGAGAGGAACAATTGTCGAACATGTAACTCATCCGTTGTACATTCCGTGTATCGAAGTTGCTTAGGTCAAGATGGGTGAGAGAGTAACAACCTTCGAACATGCGATCCATCCATTGTACATTCCGTGTATCGAAGTTGCTCAGGTCAAGATGGGTGAGAGAGGAACAACCACTGAACATGTAACTCATCCCTAGTACATTCTGTGTGTCAAAGTTGCTTAGGTCAAGGTTTGTTAGGGAATGACAATTACGGAACATCTCGTCCATTCTTTTCACTTCCGAAGTATTGAGATATTGAAGTCCTTGTATTTCTTTCAATCGTGTCATATCTAGAAACCATTCATATGTAGATGTAGGCTTTGTTTTAGAAAAACTATTGTCAAATATAACATATTCTATATATTCCATAGAACGTCCATATCTATCATACCACTTTGGAGTATTAGCATAACTATTATAATTTAGCGTGTATGGTATTCCCTCTCGGGAATCCTTTTCATTATCGTAATAGAACGTGAGCGTTTTTAAGTCCTCAGACAATACGGCATACGCCTCTTGAGCTTTTATGCTTATTGCAGAGGTAAGCATAACGAATAATAGTAATAGTTTTCTCATGATAAATAGCACTATTCGTGTCGTGCGCAACTTCTAAGTGAATAATTCGGTATAATAATCAATTGTCATTAGGGAATTGACACAAACGTAAGGGCATGAAAATGGCGTGGCCATCCTTATGCACTTACCTAAGGGGCGAGCGTAGGAAATTCGGAACCCCTCTCAACAAATAAGAATGCTCCACGCCAAAAGGCGTGTGCATAGCTGAATGCTTGTTGAGAGGAAAAAACCATCTTTCACAGTCTTTCCCTTATGCTTTATAAATCGAACTATTCCTAAAGAAGTTTCCTACGCTGCTTCGGTAAGTGCGAAATAATAAGCTATTGCATCAATGGTTCGGGATTTCTCCCCCGATACCATTTGCAAAGATAGAAATTTTTTATTTTACATGCAAGTAAAAATACGAAAAATGATAATAATTATACATGGAAGAACATCTTGTTTGTCTCAATAGAGGAAAATGCTGTTATTAAGATAAACTCCTTATGAACTTATAACAATCGTTGTAGCCAAATTTCGAGAAAATGGTCGTAAACATGATACCCTGACGGACTGCGATATACTAAATCCTTGTCGAGCAATGTGTCAAGGGCTGTACTTCCGTGCTAAAACTTCCTTTTTTGTTTTCAAAGAAACGATTGGCAAATTGATAATAGATTTCTTCATGCAATGGTTCAAGTCCCATTGCAACCGTACTTTGATAGAATGGGCGATCTGGCGAATTGAAGATTTACGCCATCAAGTGGCGTTTGCTACCAGAGAAAACGAAATGTGCGTGAGGAACAAATTGTATATAAGAACGTAAAAGTGCTTCTAACCCGTTTTCTGGATATCTTTATTTCACTTTATCCGTTACGTAATTTCCGTTATGCAAAGATACTGCAAATGAATGATAAAAGCAAGCTTTTTTCTTAATTTTATCTTAGAAATTGATGATTTAGAAAGAAGCAAGAAAGTAAAAAGCAAGAAAGTAAGAGATTAGCCTTTTCAAATGGAAGACATATCTCATGCTTCTTACTTTCTTGCCTCATGCTTCTTACTTACTTACATTCAGAATTTTCCCAACAAAATTTTTTCACGAAAAAACTCAAACGAGTAGTTGAAAAATATGAATTGATGGTTTTGGTGCGTAAAATTACTGGTTTTTACTCCTAACTATCTATGTTACGACCGTAACTATATCAGTTATGAGCGTAACATATATAGTTAGCACGCTCAAATTATATGTTTTGAACGCTCAAAAATCACGCTATTTTTGCATAAAACTAACGTGTTTTGGACAATATTCAAACGTGTGTCTTGGTAAATGGTTGAAAATCAGTCTTTTGTGTAAATGCTCTCAAAATTCAATATATTCATCCAAGTAAAGATTGTTTTTAAATATCGCAAAATGGAGGCCCCTTTTTATTACTTTTTCTTGACAAAAGACAAAGCAATAGTTATTTCGACATTTCTCTGGCGTATTCAAACTATGCCATGTCTTTTTCCCAATCTTCCCAATTGATGTTGGAAAGACATTGACTAACAAATTGATATAAAGGAGGGAGGTCATTGGTAACGGTTCTCCATAGTTTCAAATCAGAAATCTGAGCATAACCATGAACCAAAACATGACGCATGCCAATTATCTGATTCCACGGCAATTCTGGATGAAGATTACGAAAATCATTTGTCAGCATATTTGCTGCTTCACCAATAATTTCTATATTTTTCATAATGGCAAAATACCTCATGCGGTCAGTCAGAAACTCTTCGTAACTGACACCTTCAGCGAATTGCATGGCATTTTGAGCATACTCAAGCATGTCCTGTAATCTTCCCCTGTCTCTGGCTCTTTCTCTCATAAATTAGTCTTTTGTCTTTGTTTACCTCATTAATGGCCCAGGGGCGCAAAGTACCTTCTTCAACTAAGTCAACTTCACGACCCAATAATTTTTTGAGATCCATATAAATGCCTCCTATAGTAAAAAGGGAAACTTCTTGAGTATCATCGTATGACACCAACAAATCTACATCACTTGTCTCTGATTCTTCACCACGAGCAAATGAACCGAAAATCCATGCTTTCAACACTGGTTGTGTCTTAAAATATTCGGCGATAATCTCTGTCATTTCTGAGGTTGTCATAGGCTTCTTGATTTGGTATGTGGTGCAAAGATACAAATAAATGTAAGAATATGCAAGCGTTATTTCGACATTTCTCTGGCGTATTCAAACAATGCTTGGGGTAGGTGGCAATAGCCATCGGGATTTTTGTCAAGATAGTCTTGATGGTATTCCTCGGCTGTATAGAAATTCTCCAATGGCTTTTTTTCTACTACAAATTTGAGAGATGAAGTGTCGTCGGTTGACGAGGATGATGTTTCTCCTTTATCCATCATATACTTTTGTTCTTCTTCATCATATATCTTTTCGATGATGGGCAGGTCTGTCTCGTCCACGTAGTAGATACCTGTGCGATAGCGGGTTCCCACATCATGACCTTGTTGGTTAAGACTGGTAGGATCTATTGCCTTGAAGAACATCCGAAGGAGAAATTCCAAGTTAATCACTTCGGGATTATATACCACGTGTACGGTCTCTGCAAAGCCGGTCTTGTCGGTATAAACCTCTTGATAGGTGGGATTCTCCGTGGCTCCGTTGGCGTAGCCCACTTCTGTTTTTACCACACCCTTTATCTGTTTGAAATAATGCTCTGTTCCCCAGAAGCAACCGCCAGCAAAATAGATTTCTTTCATTGTTGTATGTCTTTTTAAAGTAGTTCAGGAGTTACAAGGAGTTTCAAGGAGTATAGACAATAGTTTTTCTCATTCATATTTTCCATTCATCCTGCCAGGTGATGACGGGAATGTCGTTGTTGAATGTGATAGGCAACCAGATGTATCGTGCATCGATAGGGTGGTAAGGCCGCCAGATGTCTGCCATGAAGATAAATCTTCCGTCTGTCAGGGGAAGTACGAAAGTACTTTGTCCACCAAAAGTGATTTCAGAACGAGGCCCCACGCAGGGATTAGGGTGTTGTACCCACGGTCCCCAGATGCTCGGAGCGGAAAACATACGAGCCTCATTAGGCTCCCATCCCGTACATCCCGACGTAATCATCCAATAGGTGTCTTTGTGCTTGAAGATAGCTGGTGCCTCGTTGTGACCAGCGGGCGACAAGCGAGTGTATCGCCCTGTGTGATGTTGGAAGTCGGGTGTAAGCTCTGCGATGTGAATGGTCAGATTGTCTTCCGATGAGAAGATATGGTAAGCCTTTCCGTCATCGTCAATAAAGAGAGTCATGTCTCTCGACATCTGTCCGCCAGCGAGGTCGCGCTTGATGAACAATCCTCTGCGCACCGCTCTCATCCATCGGGGAGTCCACCATTCTTGATAGTCGGACATCTTGAATGAGTCAGCCACCTCAATTTCTCTTCGACTAAACTCAATGGGCCATTTGCCTGCGTTGGCTCTTCCTGAATAAAGATATTGGTAAGGACCTTCGGGGCGGTCGCTCACGGCAACTCCAAATCGTGCCGCATCATAGCCACGGTGCTTGAGTTCCAGATGAAACCACATCACAAACTTCTTTGTCAATGGATTGTAAATCACCTTCGGACGTTCCATGATGCACCCACGTTCCAGTTCGTGTCCTTTCTCTTGCGATACAGACAGCGCCACTCCCATGTTTTTCCATGTGGTGAGGTCGGTAGAAGCGTAGCACGTAATACCTACCATTGCATTACTGGTACGTTCAGCCTTATGCTCGCCAAACCAGTAATAGGTTCCTTGGTGCTGCAATACTCCTCCACCATGTGCATTGATGTGCTTGCCGTCAGTGTCTTGCCACAATTGTCCTGGGCGAATAACACCGTCTTGGGCTGTCAGCGTAAGGGTGTATAAAATCGTGAGGATGAGAAATGTAGCCTTTTTCATCGATGTATTTCTTTTACTTCGCAAATTTACGGAATAATATTGAAAATCCCTTCAAGAATTGTTTGTTTTTTCAGTCTAACAAGAAGAAAAGCGAAACGCCGATGACGGAAATCACAGCACCAATCACACCACGTAGGGTGATGGGTTGATGGAACAGCCAACGAGAGGGTAGAAGTATGATGATGGGAGTCATTGCCATGATGGTACTTGCGATTCCTGCTGCCGTATATTGAACAGCCATGAGGGAGAAGCCCACGCCGATGAAAGGACCGGAAAACACAGCTATCATCATAGCCAACAGTCCACGATGATTGTGAATGCTTGTCTTCATTCTGTCTGCATGTCCGCTGGCGATGAGCCAAGCCGAGAAACAAACTAATCCTGCCACACACCGAATCATGTTAGAGGCAAAGGGCAAGTAATTTTCGATGGATGGAAGCACGTCCGTTGGTACGTTGGCGATGTAATGGTCGAGTCCAATCTTGCTCAATACCAATCCCACACCTTGTCCCAGTCCAGCTCCAATGCCGAAGAGGATTCCCTTGGTAGGAAGACCGAGAGCCACGTGATGTTTCTCGTCGCGTCCCAATACCGAGATGGCAATGCCGATGAGGGTGACAGCCATTGCCAAGAGCGCGTTCCACGACAAGGTTTGTCCAATCATCACCCAAGCAGAGAGGGCAGTGAACATGGGAGCGAGCGTCATGAAGAGTTGGCCGTATCGTGAGCCGATGGTGAGGTAACTGTTGAACAAACACCAGTCGCCAAAGAAATAACCCACTACGCCCGATGCCAACAACCATGTCCATGCTTCATATCCAGCATAAACGGGGTATGGCTTGCCCAATGCCCACCACATCAATAAGGCAGACAACAACAATGCCATTGCCATTCGCCAAACGTTCATCACGAACACACCCAGTTGCTTGCTGCCTATCTCACTGGATAGGGCGGCGATAGTCCAGGAAAAAGCTACTCCCAAAGAAATGAGTTCTCCTAAATACATTTGAATATTATTGAAAAAAGAACGGCAGATGAATGTCGTCTTGGCATTTCATCAGCCGTTCTTGGTTTATTTAGACAAAACTAAAGAATTTAGTCGTTTTCCTCTAAGCCAGAGTAGCGGATACCACTTACCTTATAGCGAGTATAGCCGTCACCCGGATACCAGGGGTCGTCCTTGTAAGTAACGAAGAAGATGATACTGTCGGCTGGTGAGCCATTGTTCTGTCTGCCAGCGCCTTTCAGAATCTTTCCCTCGATGGTGACGGGCATAGGCTTCTCCTCATTGAGCAATACATCAATCATTTCTGGTTCTTTCTTCTTCTCATCAGCCCATACGGTGTCACCTTTCTCGTCGAATTTCACTTTCTTGATCCACCACTGGTAGCCCTCGCCAAAGTTCTCTGACTCTGTGCTTCTGAATGTCAGTGTGTTCTGGTCGATGTTTACCTTGGTCTTAATGGAATATGTAGGGAAACCAGGCATACCTAATTCAGGAAAACCATTATGGTATTTGTTCTTGGCATCCTCAACAATCTTGAGGCTGTCAACGGTACCACCGAGAATGGAGATGTACTGTGGGAAATAAGAACTGTAAGCTGCAGAAAAATTACCGATGCCCAAATTGTCCACCCACATTTCTGAGGAAGCATTTCCTGATGTGTTGTAAGTGATCCAGATTGTCTTTCCTTCTCCGAAGTAGTCTTCCCCTGCAATGATGGGGTCGCCGTTGTCATCGACGGCATCAACGATACAGTACCATTGTCCTGCCATTGATTCTGTTGCCGTTCCTCCTATTTCCTCTTTCTCGCATGATGCGAAAACCGTAGTAAGGAGCAATGCTGCAAAATATATTACTTTCTTCATAGTCGTTTATTCTTTTACCCAAGTTTGTACAAAATTCATACCTGCATACAAGACATTGAGATGGAATGAGCCGGTTGCGACATCGAACGTTCCTTCGACATCTTCAGGACCATCAGACCAACCAGGTACGAATCCTGCTTCACATTCCACTGTTCCATCTTCATAGATGGAGATTAACGCTTGCATAGCATAACTGGTACCATAGCCAGCACGCTGGCAGTACCAGCCACCAAGAAGGTCGTCAACGTCATACGTACCGTCTTCGTTGTCGATAACCAGAACCTCATAATTTTTACCGTAGGCTACTTGCGCACCTTCACGCAGACGATAGCTGTTGGCTTGGCACAGATAGTAACCCTCTATGGCATTGTTCGGGTCGAGTACAACCACTGTACGTCTTGAATTGGCGGTAATACCATCTGCGTTCTTGATGGAATATACAACGGTATAGACACCACTCTTGTTCATGTTGACGTTACTGTTTACAACCACTTGGTCGCTTACGTCCTCGCCATTGAGCGTAGCTGTAAAGCCAGGATCGCTGAAAGTGGTTCCTTTATCTACTATAATAGACGCATCACCTTTCAATTCAAGAATGGGATAGTAAGTCATACGACTCAATCCTTCCGAATCCTTGTCGCCACAGTTTGTCAGAGCCAAACTGACCAAGGCGAGCATCATTGCGAAAAATATATTCTTTTTCATCATTGTCATCATTATCAGTTATTATTTATTTAGCCCAGAACAAAGGGGTCTTATAGTCAGCATCATTAAACACGGGAGCGTTTGAGTTGCTTGACGTAGATACAGAGGGATAAGGCCAACGTTGGATAACCTGGTTGCTACCTACCTTCTCAAAGACAGAGATAGGAGTATAGAGTGTACCAGGACTGTACAATTGCGTGTTGAGCTTGTCTTCATCGCTGTCGTAGAGGTCAGCTCCGGAAACAGAACCAAATGCTGGATACTTCAGACGACGCAGTTCACACCAAGACTCAAAGTTGTTGGTTCCAGCAAGGGCAATCCACTTCGAGATACCGATGCACTGCTTGTAGTTGGCTTGGTTGTATGGGAACTTGGCAATCACCTCGGCAGCTCCGGTTCCTACGCCAGCAGAGGCACAAGATGCTTGAATAGCTGCATTGTAGTGAGCTTCAGCCTGTGCAGAGTTGTTTTGGCGAGCATAGTACTCAGCGATGAAGAACTCTGTCTCTGCCACTTGGAGCAGGTAAACGGGAGAGTTATACTTCATAGCTGGACGACACCAGTAAGCAGCCTTGAAATTGACGGAAGTGCTGAAGTTGGTTCCAGATACTCCACCAACGTACTCACCACTGCTGTTGGTATCGAAGAATGATCCAAGACGTGGGTCACGATAGGTTACTTCGCCTTCTCCATTCTTCTGCAACATGGTACCTATGATAGCCATGTTAGCCGTTACGTTGATTTGCGTAGAACCGAAGGCTGTAGAAAATTCCTCTGAGTAGTAGGGGTTCATCTGTCCTGTCTCGTTGCTCCAGCAATCAGTGTAGGCAACGTCGGCTGATGGGAAGTTGTTCTCGGCAATGAGTGCGCCGATTTTGCTTTCCACTTCTGCCACGGCTCCCACCTCACGGCTCATGATCTTCAGCTTCAACGCATTGGCAAACTGAATCCAAGGAAGAGCATTCTGTCCACTGAACAGGAAGTTGGTGGCTACACGGTCTGTTGGAGAAACTTTTGCCAAAGCATTCTCAAGTTCAGAGATGAGTCCTGCATATACAGTCGCTCCATCGTCATAGTGTGGAGAGGGGTTGTTGATGTCAAGAGCCTCCGTGTAAGGAATGCTGCCGTAGCAGTCAACCAATACTTGGAGAGCGAAGCAACGCAGGGTGGTGGCAGCCAGATAGGTGCCCCATTCCTCGTTTTCCTCAGCCAACGAGCGGATTGTCTGAAGGTTCTTCAGACCTACGCGGTTGATTTGTGAGTATGCAGAACCGGAACGTACTGGTGACATGTTGAACTGAGAGTAGTCCACATAGTTAGACGTACCGAACATGTGTGAGTAGTGTTGTGAGAAATATCCTGCGGGAATGCGGAGCAGGTTGCCGTAAGTGGCGGCAATACCCATCTCGGCTGCAGGCATCAGGATGCTGGTGGTCATGTTTCCCTCACTGGGAGAGTTGGGGTCTTGGTTGATGTCCAAGTAGCTGTCACAAGAGGTTGTGGCAAGTCCCAGAATGATGGTCGTTATAATTGCTAATTTCTTCATACGATAGTCCTCCTTCATTTAGAATTTAACACCTACGTTGAAACCAAACGTGCGACAGCCTGGGTTTACGTACAACTCACCGAACTGTCCTTCGAGGTCGTTACCAGTGGTACTGCCTTCTGGGTCGATGAAGGTGTTGCTCTTATGAGTCCAGGTAAACACGTTGTTGCAGAAGAGTGACACGGTGATGTCGCTCAAGTAGAGACGGCTGACCAAAGACTTGGGTAGTTGGTAAGCCAAAGTGATGTTACGCAGCTTCACGTATGACTTGTTGAGAAGGTAAGCCTCACCACCTTGTCCCCAACCGTAGTTGTTGTAGTAGGCTTGATAGTCACCGTAACCTAAGTCACCACCACCTAAGAATATTGGAGTGGTGTTCTCTACGTATCCACCATTGCCGTCGCTAACTACGGAGTTAGGAATGACGAATGGGCGACGTTGGTTATATGTGGTGATTGAACCATTACCCGTAAACTGCATCAAGTTCTTCGTACGAGAGAACATATAGCCACCTTTGCGGATGTCGAGGGCTGCGCTCAGGGTAAAGCCCTTCCAAGAGAGTGCTGTGGTAACACCGCCAATCCAGTCGGGATTCATGTTCTTACCTGTATCTTTCAGGTCTGTTGTAAGAAGAGGTTGTCCGTCTTCACCAACAATCAGTTTTCCGTCATCGGTGTATTGGGGCATATATGTGTAGTATTCACCCATTGGGTTGCCTTCCTCTGCATAGAAGTAAACGGCATCGTTACCTGCTGAGAATGAGTAGATGTCGGTCTTTCCACCTTCTACGCTGGCAGGCATGGAGAGAATCTTGTTACTGTTCTTCGAGAAGTTGAAGCCCAAATCCCAACGGAAATCCTTCGTGCGGATAGGTGTGGTGTTGACGAGCAACTCGATACCACGGTTGCGCACGTTACCGAAGTTGGATACCATATAAGCATATCCTGATGCGGGATCAACAGGCAACGTGAAGATCTGGTCTTTGGTCTCGCGGTTATAGTATGCAGCGTCGATGTTGATGCGGTTTACGAAGAATGCGAGGTTTACACCGATTTCATACTCTGTGGTCATCTCTGGTTTCAAGTCGGAGCTACCGATGGTGGCAGAGGCTTGGAAAGCATTCACTCCACTCATTGGGAACTTGGCTACGTCGTTACCATAGTATGCACGTGACGTTCCTTGTATGAAGCGAGCCGATGTGTAATAGGGGTCAGCATCGTTACCAGTCTTACCGTATGCCAAGCGCAACTTACCGAAGTCGAGGATGTTGTTCTTGGGGATGAGTCTAGTGAAAATCCAGCTCAGCGTTGCACCGGGATAGAAGTAGCTGTTCTTCTCAATGGGCAATGTTGATGACCAGTCGTTACGTGCAGTAAGTCCTAAGTAAATCATCTCGTCCCATCCTAAGGTGATGTCACCGAACAAACCTACCAAGCGACGCTTTGACTGACTCTCAGAGAGTACTGCTTTGGTAGCACCGTTTGAGAGGTCCCAGAATCCCGTGTTGAAGGTCAGTCCGTCTGTCTCACCAGTCGTGAGTGTTTGATAACGCTCATTCATGTTGACACCAGCCGTTACGTTCACGTCGAGCTTCCCGTCTAAGTACTTGTCGGTCCAGTTGGCCATGAAGTCGTGGTTCTTTTCGTGTTTACGCAAATAGCGGGTATATACATATCCATCCTGGTTCATGTTAGAGGGTGCATATCCATAGTCTTCGTTGATGAGAGCATCGTCGAGCGTAATCTGAGGATAACCTATCTTCAGGTCATAGTCAGTATAGTCGAAACCAAAGCGATAGGTCAGCGTCAACTGGCGTAAAGGCTTGATGTCGGCTTGAATCTTACCGTGTACCTGCTTTGAATTATTACGGTTGTAGTTGTTCTCAATAGCCCAGTAGGGGTTGGTGATACCGTAAGGAGTGTACCAAGCCTCTGGCGTGTTGAATGCAGAAGAGAGGTCTTTGCGGTCAACCAAGCTGATGTCGCGTGGGAACTCCAAGATACCGTCGATGAATGATGTTCCCTGATAGGAACCCACGAGGTCGGCTTTAGAGTTGGCTACATCGACGTTCGACGATACTTTCAACCAGTGGAGAGGCTCATAGCTGGCACGCATGGCGATAGTGTTACGTCTGTATGTGTCCTTGTCGCCTGGGATGATGCTGTTGTCACCCGTATAACCATAGCTGAGGTAGTAGCTCAACTTCGAGTCATCGCTCACACCGCTCAATGCAACGCTATGGCTGGTGGAGATACCTGTCTCGAAGAAGTCTTTGACGTTGCTTTCCACTGCTTCATATTTGTGAATCAGCTGTGTGTGGTTCCAAATTGGACCATAAACCTGTTGAGAACCGTCGAACTCTGGTCCCCATGAACCATTCTCGATGAACGTTTGCTTACCGTTCCATCCTTGACCGAATTGGTTCTGGAACTTAGGCAACGTAGCCACCGTGCGCCATTGCACACTACCGTCGTAGCTGATGGAGAAGTTGCGGCTATCCCCTTTCTTACCGCTCTTGGTGGTAATCACGATTACACCGTTGGCGGCACGGCTACCATAGAGGGCGGTAGCGGCAGCACCTTTCAATACCGTCATCGACTCGATGTCGTTGGGGTTGATGTTGGAAATACCTCCGAAGGCTTCTTGCTGACCTTGGTGAAGGTTAGAAGTCTGCTGAAGGGGTACACCATCGACTACGTAAAGAGGTTGGTTGTTACCGTTGATAGAACTGAAACCACGGATAATCACCGAATTGGCGGTTCCTGGGTCAGAAGAACTGGCATTGATTTGCACACCAGCCACCTTACCAGCCAGGGCAGAAGTGACATCGGTCATCTTTCCAAGCGTCAGCTCTTCGTTGTCGAGCTGCGTGGCGGCGTAACCCAGTGTCTTCTGTTGGCGATTGATACCCATAGCGGTTACCACGATTTCATCCAGATTCGTGTCATCGCCGCGCAGTACGATACGCATCTTCGGGCGTGCGCTCACCTCTAATGTCTCCATTCCTAAGTAGGAGAAACGAAGTTGTGACTTACCCGATGGTACGGTCAGTGAGAAACGACCGTCACTGCCTGTCACGGTACCGATGTTTGTCCCGATTACGAGGACAGACACGCCAATCACGGGCTGTCCGTCTTCCTGAGACACTACGATACCGTCGACTTGAGTTTGTGCGTATGCACTTCCTAAACAAAGGAAGATACATGCCAAAAACATTGTTAGTCTTTTCATCATAATTCTCTCTCTTAAAATTATTACTATATTAAAAAATGTTGTGTCACTTCTTGTCCCCTAACCATTCAATGATTGGTTGTCATTGTTTTTGTATGACATGCAAAAGTATGAGAAAGCTTTGAATTATGCAAATAAATCGATAAAAAATTAAAAAAATCTAATTAAAAATTGAGATTTGTCTATGTTTGTACCTTAAAACTTACAATTTGTTAGTGGTTAATCTCCCCTTTTTAAAGATTATAATCCGCGTTTGTATAGAATTATTGAGAGGATGTTTAGAGAAGAAGGGGGTGAGGGGTGAGAGATATGATTTAGTGTTGAGGGGATGTTTAGAGAAAGAGGGGTGAGAGGTGAGAGGTGAGGGGTGAGAGATATGATTTAGTGTTGAGGGGATGTTTAGAGAAGAAGGGGGTGAGGGGTGAGAGATATGATTTAGTGTTGAGGGGATGTTTAGAGAAGAAGGGGTGAGAGGTGAGGGGTGAGAGGTGAGAGATATGATTTAGTGTTGAAGGGATATTTAGAGAAAGTGAGAAAAAGTGGTGAGAAGTGAGAGAATAGCTACGGCTGCTTGAATCTCAAACAGAAAGACTAATCTCTCATCTCTCACCCCTCACCTCTCTTTCTCTGAGCCTCTACCCACAATGGAAGAATGATTCCACGAGCTTGGCAATCTTTTCTTGGTCGTTAGAAATGTCGGCACGGAGGGTGCGGTCATTGAAGGCACGTAGTTGTTTGATGATACCGTCAATCATCGTTGCGCTGAACACCCCATGTTGCTCGAATACACCCCTTTGCTGCTCCAAGCAGTCGGCAGATGCCACGCAAGAGTCGGGCAGTTGTGCCAATGTAGCGAGCTTGGCAGCATTGGCAGCATCATGAATGTTCACATCCACGTAATTCTTTTCAGCAACGTCCAAGGCGTTTTCCATCTCAAAGCCATGTCTGCACGCTACGCACAATCCAGCCAACAACTGGTGAATGTCGGCTGAGCCATCGGGAGAGCGCATTTCCACGGTTTGCTTTTGCGTAGTGTCGAAGTCCACGGCTTTCTCCAATGGGTTTGCTTGGCTACACATGTCTGTTTGAGCCGTCCATCCCAATGGTACGCGCACGAGAACGGAGCGGTTGCGGTCACCCCAGCAAACATTGGTAGGAGCTTCCTGATGCGGTACAAGGCGGAAGTAGCTCGTGGGGTTCTTGTTGCCGAATGCGGTGATGCTCTGAGCCATTTCCATCATGCCGGCAATGGCTTTGCGGGCAATGTCGCTGAGCTTTCCATCCTTGAGCATTTGGTTTTTCCCGTCTTTGGTGATGCGCATGTGTACGTGCAATCCGCTTCCTGCCTTTCCCGTGGTAATCTTCGGTGCAAACGTCACGTTCAGACCCTCGCGCCAAGCCAGGTTGCGAATCACCCACTTCGCAATCATCAGTTGGTCGGCTGCCTCGCACACGGGAACGGGAAGAAACTCAATCTCATTTTGCTCATACGTCAATCCGTTTTGCTCAAAGTTGCCCACCTCCGAGTGACCGTATTTGATTTGTCCGCCAGCCTGGGCGATGTAATCCATGCAACGGGTACGGAAGTCATTGGTCTTGGCGTAAGGCGCACTCTCGTGATAGCCCTTTTGGTCGATGGCAGGATAAACGTTTTCCGTAGGTTTGATTACGTAGTATTCCAGTTCGCCCATCGCTTCATATTCCATCCCCGTTACCTGCTTGAATGTTTCGGCAGCCCTGCGAAGAGTCTGTTCGGGAGAAGAAGCTAAGGGCTGTCCGTTCTTGTCGAAGTAAGAGCACAACAGGCACAGGGTGGGAATCTCTGAGAACGGATCTACGAAAGCGGTAGAGAATCGGGGAATGACGTACAGGTCGCTCGAACTTGCCTCGATGAACGAGAAGAGGCTTGAACCATCTACACGCTCACCGCACGTGAGGATGGTGCGGAGGTAAGACAGGTCGCTGATGACAAAGTTTAAGGTCTTGAGCTTACCGTCGCCACCAGGGTACATGAAGTTGACCATGCGGATCTGGTTTTGGCGAATGAAGTTGATGATGTCTTCCTTAGTAAACTCCTGCGGCATTTTTTTCAGGAATGCCACTACACGATTAGCATTTAATGCCAGTCTTTCATTTTCCATGAGTGTTGTTGGTTGTTTAAGTTTGTTTGATTTTACAAATATATGCAAAATTTGCGAAATAGACAAACTTTCGCCTTTTATTTTCCATTATTGCATATCAAAAAGTAAAAAAATGATATTTTTTAGGACATATTTGTAGTGTTTTAGATAATTTTTACTAATTTTACACCCCAAAACATAAAGGTAGCTTTTTTCCTCACCAAAAATTCTTCCTTACGCACGCGAATAATCAATAAGGTAATTTATAATAAGGATAATATAATTTGTATGAAAAAGATTTCCGCATTCATTTTATTTGTTTTATGTTCGTTGACCTCCTTTGCCAATGAATATACCGATACACTGACGGTAACGGTCAATGGAGAGTCATCCACCCAGCAGACTACCATCTCTGTCACGAAAGGGGAAGATGGGAAATACACGCTCTCGTTGAACAACTTCTGCTTGGAGGTGGTGGAGCCAGACAGCAGCGTGACACGCTTAGGCGTGGGAAACATCGTGCTTGCCGACCGTGAGGGCACCACCGTTGACGGTATCACGTCCATCACCTACAACGACGACTTGCAGATTACGAATGGTGACGACCCCGCCATCGAGTTTTGGATGGGACCCCTGCTTGGAGCCGTTCCCATCGCTATGGAAGCACGTTTCAATGACACCAAACTCTATTGCGAGATTCACATCAACCTGATGGACTTGCTCGGACAGTTGATAGACGTGTATTTTGGTGCAGAGCCACAACCATCGGCTGGCATTCGTCCTTTCACAACCTCTACCTCTGCCAGCCAGTCTGTCTTTGACCTTCAGGGACGTAAGGTCACCGAGCTTACCAAGGGCATCTATATCATCAACGGAAAGAAAGTTATTCGATAAATCACATAAACACTACATTATGAAAAAGAAAATTACTCTATCTATCATGTCCGCATGTTGTTTTTCTGTTTTGGGAATACATGCTCAGGGCGTGGCAATTGATTTCTCACAATATGAGGGAACGCAAATCTACAATTCTGATTTTGAGGATTGGAGCGGTAAAAATTATCCCAATGCACCCGTAGGATGGCATAGCTTTGAGACGGTAGGAGGAACTTGGGCTGGAACAGCCAAATCTTCCTATCATACTGATAAAAATACCACAGGCTTGCACGACGGAACCACGGGTAAGTCATGTCTCAAACTTGTTCCTCGTGACCTGAGCTTAGCATTGGCCAACGGCACGATTACAACGGGTAGGATGAATGCAGGGGCGATGTTTGCTACCGACCCGAAGAATCATGCGTGGATGGACATTTCCAATACCGAATCTGCCGATGGACACCCCTATTATGCGTTATTGAATGAGAGACCCACGGCCCTCTCCGTTTGGGTGAAGTTCACCCAGGGCACACCACAGGCTGAGCATCCCTACGCTACGGTGAGTGCGGCTATCACCAATGGCAAACGCTACCAAGAGCCCACTGCCAACAACGACAGCTCTGTGGTCATCGGCTATGCGCAGAATAAGCAAATCAGTACCAATGGCGGACAATGGCAACATCTTTATGTGCCCTTCCGTTATAATTCTAAGAATTTCAACAAGACCGACGAGCCCAAAGCCATCATGGTAACCTTCTCTACCAATGCCGACCCAGGGAAAGGCTCTGCTGGAGACGTGTTGCTCATTGACGACCTCGAACTTGTCTATACGCAGACGGTGACGATTCCTGAGAGTGGGGTGGCCACGCTCACTAATGTGGCGATGAAAAACCACAAAGTGGTGATACCAGAAGGAATCACGGCTTACACGTTAGAGGCTAACGCACAAGGAGACCTCATGGTGAAAGACACGTATCAGGCAGGACAGGTGTTGCCTTACCATGCAGCCGTGTTGCTGAAGGGCGCACCAGGCTCTTACGATTTCTTGACCACTCTCTATGGAAAAGAGGAAGCCATCAAGGCGGATGGCGACTACTGCATGGTTCCTGCCAGTGAGTTGAATACGCCTACTACACAATATAAATATTATCGTTTGGGAACGAGCAATGGCGTTCCTTGCTTCCAAGCAGCATCCTACGGCTTGAAAGTTCAAGAAAAAGAGGCATTGCTTCGCGTCAAGGCAGAGAAAGCAGCTGAAAACTACCCATACGTCTATGTGAAACCGCAGGTAAAGGGTGATCTCAACGATGATGGCAGGGTAAATATTACGGATGCTACCCTTGTGGTTACCAAATTGTTGGGCAATAATCCCACGGGTAAGTTCTTCCTCAACGACAGCGACGTGAATGAAGACCGCGCCATCAACATCTCTGATGTCGTTGAATTGGTAAACATCATCCTCCATTCTCATTAATGTGAGTTTGACATAACAAAAGGCTTCAATAGATTTTCATAGGGGGGGGATTGAAGATTGTTGATTTATTTTGATTTATTTGTCGCAATCAAGGGAAATGCCGATAGGCATTAGATGTCAGTAGCCAGCCATACAGCCGTGCCGATAGGTACGGCTGTATGGCTGGGAAAAGAGTGTTGGCGTGAGGGAAAGCCTGCCTACGGCAGAATTTTTAAGCCATACACGAGGTTACGCCAAGCGTAGTACCTATAGCCGTGAGAATAGAGAGCAAAATCTGAATGATAAATTTCCAAGTTTCCTTTTTCATGATCTGTAATTTTTAGGGGTGAGAGGTGAGGGGATTTTTAGGGGTGAGAGGTGAGGGGTGAGAGATTAGTCTTTTTGATTGAGATTCATGTTAGAGGTGAGGAGATTTTTAGGGGTGAGAGATGAGGGGTGAGGGGTGAGAGGTGAGGAGTGAGAGATTAGCCTTTTTGATGGTGGTAATTAGCTTACGTATTGGGGCTTCCAGCAGCCGTGGCTATTCTCTCACCTCTCACCCCTCACCTCTTCTTCTCTAAGCTCCTTCTTCACCTTCACCCGTTTCGTCCACGGTGTAGATGTCCTTCTCCCTCATTTGGGCGATAATGTTCAACTGTTGGCGGGTGAAAACACCAGTGGCACGAGAGCGGAGCTTAACGCTCGTAACGTTCTTCGAGGCGGTGAAATCCTCTGCCTTGTCAGCAGGTTTCGTCTCCAGTCCAAGCGAGAAGATGGCGAGGTCGGGGATTTTCACAGCCTTTCCGTCGAGAGCCAGCTCACGGATGCAGCTCACCATGTCTTTGAGGATTCCCGTAATCAATCCCTCTGAGTAGGGAGAGTGATGGTCTGCCATGTGCTTGGCGAGTCCGTTGAGGTCGATGGTCTCATCTACTGCCACACGTGCGTACCACTTGCCTTTAAAGGCATTGTCTCGTTTCTCTTGATAAAGTTTGTACTTCAGCATTGTTGTTTGTGTTAGTGTTGTTTGTTAATAATTAGGGGTGAGAGGTGAGGAGTGAGAGATTAGTCTTCTTGATTGAGGTTCGTGTTTGAGGTTTGTGATTGAGATTCCAGCAGCCGTGGCTATTCTCTCACCTCTCACCCCTCACCTCTCTTTCATGATGCAAAGTTACTTCTAAAATCCCCAACCACCAAAAATCGGGCTTCCAAAAGGTGTGAAAATCTGTTAAGAAAACAGTAATTTCATGTTAAAAAAGTAAAACGCAGTGTTTACGATGCGCAAAGAATATTTATACAATGCTTATACATAGTTTATGCAGTATGGAAAGATGGTTCAGGAAAAGACAGTATGAAGAGTCAACAATATCCGTACGAAGTCAACGTTCTTGGTAAAAAAGTCAACCGTCTCAGGGAAGGTCGTCAACTTTTCCAAAGCAAAGAGTCAACCTTTTCAGTATGGATAAGTAAATGTTAAAAAACAATGCTTCAAAAGAGTCAACCATATTCAGGAAAAGACAAAAAGTAACAAATATTTCATGTTTCATTGTTTCATTAAGTACCTTTCAATACTCCAAAGTATGGTATATATATAATTATATTAATATATTATTATAATAATATATTAATATAAAATTTTATTCCATATAATTAATCATTATTTCATCTCTACATTTACGATTTTCAATTCAATTTAATGGGAACCACCTTAATGAAACAATGAAACATGAAACTAATGATACAAAAAAGGGGTTCTCCACTGAGAACCCTGGGCGCACTTTCGTGCTATTAAATCTAATACTATGAAAAACCATCTTTAGGTGAAACGAACTTGTTTCGGGTGCAAAGGTACAACTTTTTGATTGTGCAAATTTTTTTCAATATTCATTGATAATTCTATTGTTTATTTTTTATAAATGGTAAGAAATTATTCTATTGTAGAGTAGTTACGGATTTTCTTCATCAAACAACAATTCTAAATCCAAGTGACCACAAAGCAACTGTAGTATTTCAATGTCGATTAATTCAGTACAAGCAATTACTTGCCCAAGCTGTTGTTTATCACTTAAAGAAAAGTGATTTGCTTCATCGAGAGCAATACTAAGATATTGATGAGCTTTCATGAGTTGACTATTAAACCATAGGACTTTATCATTTTGTTTCATCTTTTTCTCGCGAAGATAATCAAAAGGAATGGAGATTGTTTGAATATTTATATTTTTTGTGTTTTTCGCGCATTTATTAGCCTTTTCACATAATTACTAAATAAAAATCATTATCTTTGTATGCAAAAACAAGGTATTCGTTATGCAATTTGACGATTATATTTCAGATTTCTACCATTATATGGTAACGGAAGGCAGATTGGCTCAGAAGACAAGCCATGATTATATTTCTCGACTTAAATTCTTGGCAGCCAATTATGTAATTGACGAATCATTGACCGATGAGGTCGTGAAAGAAATATTAAGTGCAGAAGAAGAGAAGCGGAAGGTGCGTAATGTATATACTTCCCGTAAAGCCATTAGTGATTTTAGTGCTGGTTTGAATAAGTTTCTGGCATTTATTAATTCTGATTACTACAAACGTTTACATGATAGCATCATTAATGAGATTATTCAAATAGAAAAATCAGACACATTACAAGAAACAGAAAAGAAATCGCTCGTCCTTTCAAAAATAGGCCAAGGTCGTTTTCGAAATGACTTGATAAAGTATTGGGGATGTTGTTCCGTCACTGGTTTTTCTTCAACGTGGATGCTTGTAGCATCTCATATTAAACCTTGGCGAGATTCCAATAATAGTGAACGTCTTAATGTTTACAATGGATTGCTATTGTTGCCAAATTTGGATAAGTTGTTTGATAAGGGATATATTTCTTTTAACCTTTCTGGTCATGTGATTTACTCAAATCTTTTAAGCAAAGATGATAGGAGGATTTTGTTTTTGCAAGATGACATGAAATTATTGCGGGTAGAAGCGCATCACATTCCGTTTTTAAAGTATCATAATGAAAATTGTTTGTTATAATTAAATTATTTTGATTAAGGTGACGAAAATAATCATTATAAATTGTTAATTCTATAACATTTCCTTCCCATTCTTGCAATAAGGATGGGATTTTTATATACCTTTGCCTCTGTAATCTTAAAACCAATATTATGAACGTCACCCCATGGATTCAAAGAAAGTAATGAAGGAACTGGTCACAATTTGTGACCAGTCCAAAGAGGTAGTCGCAAATTGCGACCACCTTGAGAAGGACAAGCCATCTCTTAGTCAACATGATATTGAAAAACTTATCATTACGGTCAGAGGCGAACAGGTACTTATAGACCAGGATATTGCGCAGTTGTATGGTGTTACGACAAAGCGTCTTAATGAGCAAGCTAAACGAAACTCTGCCAGATTCCCGAGCAACTTTCGTTTTGAACTGACAAAAGAAGAGCGCGACGAGGTGGTTGCAAATTGTGACCACCTCCAATCCTTGAAATTTCGCCCCACATTGCCCTTTGCCTTTACAGAACAAGGTATTGGGCAGCTTTCATCTGTAGTGCATAGCCAGAAAGCAATAGAAAGAAGCATTGTCATTATGAATGCTTTCGTGGCTATGCGACGATTCATCGTTCAGAATGCAGGTGTTCTGATGCGTATCGCCCATCTTGAGCGACACCAGATAGAGACGGATGAGAAAATTGACAAGATTCTCGACAAGATGGAGGAACGTTCGCCCAAGCTATTGCCTGAACAGATTTTCCAATCAGGGTGCGTGTGGGATGCTTGGTCGTATGTGTCAGACTTGGTGAGAAGTGCCAAGCAGCGCATAGTGTTAATCGATAATTTCGTGGACGACCGTGTGTTGTCGATGTTGGATAAACGTGCCGAAGGCGTGACAGCCACGATTTATAGCCGCTATAATGAGCAGTTCATGACAGACTTGAAAAAGCATAACGAGCAGTATCCTGCCATAGATTTTGTGCAACTGCCCCATAAGAATCATGACAGGTTCCTAATCATCGACGGCAAAGTGTACTTCATGGGAGCCAGCCTTAAGGATATAGGCGCAGGCTTTTGCGCGGTAGCAGAGATGCAGATGGCACCTGAGAAGGTATTGGAATTATTGAAATAGAAAAAGTAAGACTTTACACACGGATAGTCTAATCATAAAAAAGCATAAATGAATAATAATTATCCCCATTCTTGCAATAAGGATGGGAATTTTTTATACCTTTGCAGACCCACTTGAAAATAAGGGGGAATCTTAATCTAATAATATGATTAATGAATAGTAAAGATAATAATTCAAACATTAACAACATCTACATCGTGGGTATGAGCCACGGGGATGTGAGCGAAAAGGTGAAAGCCCTTTTTTCAGAGACCGACGACACAAACCTAAACGCAACAAGCAAGTTGGGCGATACGTTTAAGAGCAACATGGTTTATTTGCTGCCAGAAGAAGACAATCCCTTCGACCCCCATGCGGTAGCCGTATATTTGGAGAGCCAAGAACGATTGGGGTATGTTTGCCGTTGTCATGCTCCCATCGTGCAAAAACACATCAAGAGTAAGGGAGTGGGCTGCATTTCCGCACATTTGACTAATTATAACAAGACCGCCAAATTAATTAGTTGTCAGACCGAAGACATTGAGATAGACGAAAAGCCAAGCCATTCAGAAGACACCGACGAAGAATGGTACATGAACATTCCCGTTATGCGCAGAAGTGCCGATGAATTGAAATTAGACACGGTGCGTAATATATTATATTGTGCTTTGCAAGAAAAACATGATTGGAATGACTATCTTCAAAATCATATACAAACATACGAGCGTTTGATGTGGTTGGATTTGTCGAAAGAGGCAAGCGTTTTAAACATGAACATCTTCTTTCTCATGTTAAATTCGCCCATTCAGGAAGTACGCGACGCAAGCCAAAGGATTTTCAGGTATTCCACCGATATTGGAGGCGAAGAGTGTTGTGAACGATGGAATTTGTGGCTTCAATCCATGTTTGAAAGCAAAGACGTGAAAGCTATTACGGAGAAACTAAAAGTTCAAGAGAAGTCTTTAGGAGATATTGAGTATTCTTTGCGCAAACTTTCTCGCGACTTGTTTACGGAATATGTGCAAAATTCAAGTGATTTCTCCAAACGCCTATATTATAAAAATATCCCCAACAAGAAATATAGGCGAATATTGACTCTTTTAGCCGTTAGACATAATTACTTTCTTCAAGAAGATATAAATAAGCCACAAGAAGAAAACGCCACGTTAATTCACGAAGAACTGAACAACGAGATAGAAAGCACTTTCCGCTTTCCGTCTGAGTTTACGAAAGAACAGGTGAGTAAAATGGTGAATAAGTTCTATCTTGGGCAATCCGTAAACTTGGCACTTATCGAAATAGTCTTGTTTGACCACGGGCAACTGAAAAAGAGAAACAACCATACTTCTTTTATTCGCACATTGATAACATGGGGATTGTTGCCAAATGAAATTGACATCAAGAAAGCGGCAAGGTGTATGGCTGCCAAGATTAAATCACCCTTCCCCGTAAACGGATATATGGCTTGGGATAGTGCTTTTCTGAATGATAAGCAGATGTGTATGAATATGGCAAAGTGTCTTCCTTCGTCGATGAAATACATCAGATAATTGCAATTTTCACTCACTCTTAAACTCATTCTACTCACCCTAAAAACTCATTCTCGCTCATTCCACTCATTCCGCTCACCCTCTACTGAGGATGGGCGGTTTTTTTGTATGTTTTCATTTGCCTACCCTTTTTCCATTGTCTAACTTTGCAATGCTTTCGGAAACTAAGGCGCCAAATCCGAGAGGCATTTAGTATTAATTTAAAACAATAAAACTACAATGGAAAAAATAGTTAGAATCGTTGTGCACACGGCTCATGTTGCTCGA
>Ga0247610_10000507_pt1 | contig 54205 bp, 71 predicted proteins | sample 174DNAGHGhighgp2_FD_193483 | JGI IMG/M metagenome (GOLD analysis project Ga0247610, IMG submission 193483) | Sheep rumen microbial communities from Palmerston North, Manawatu-Wanganui, New Zealand - 1742 DNA GHGhigh gp2 | ecosystem: Host-associated > Mammals > Digestive system > Stomach > Rumen...
TTGTTGCCAGCGAGGCGCAGTTCCTCGGCCATCTGTGTGTTGAGGATGGCCAGTTGCTCTTTGAGGGCGTTGTCGCGGATGACCTGCTCAGTGGTGGCCGCTTCTTGCAGTTTGTCGATGCGGTTCTTGATTTGAGCCTCCAGCAGCTCTCGTTCCTGCTTGTCGTACTTGGCATTGATGAGGGCGACGTCGGCATCCGTGCGTTCGGCTTCACGCAACTCGGCCTCACGCTGCCTCTTGAGCTGCTCAAGTTTCAGCCTGTACTCTTCCTCGCTGCCTTCCTTGAGGGAGGCGATACGGTTGGCGAGGTTGGTGTCAATCCTTGACCTCTCGTAGTTGTACTCGGCCTCATACAATGCCGCCAGCATCGCTTTTTGCAGGTTGGCGCGAGCAAGGCGCTCTTTCTCGCCATTACCCTTGATGGCGTTGATTTTCTTGGTCCACTGCAACTCAATCTGCAGCATCTCTTTCTTGTGGTAGTTCTTTTCGAGTTCGAGCATGGCCTCAAGGTTGGCCTCCTCGGCCTTGAGGTCTTGCTGGCGCTGCTTCTCGGCGGCTTTCGCTGCCGCCTTCCTGGCGGCTTCAGCGGCTGGATCCTTGGCATGGGTCGGGGAAGTGACGACACCACCCGAACCGTTGCCGCCTCCATAGCCGTCGTCAATCTCAGTATTGCCCAACCTGTCGGTGTTTAGAAAATTGAGGTGGCCTCTTGCAGTCTGGTTGAAACCATCGGCGAATGCCTGGCCCATGTTAGCACCTGCGCTCCTGATGTCGCCGAGGCTCTCACGGACATACTTGCCGACACTGGACGTTATCTCGTTCCAGCCCTGCTTTATCTTGTCGACGTCGAAAGTCATCACGCCTTGGATGATGTCTCCCAATCCCCTCATCTGTCGGCCGACATTCTTGACAGCGTCAATGATGAGGTTGAACGCGGTCTTCAACACCTCCCATCCGACCTTGATGGTGGTGAAGATGTTGGCGATGGCGGCACGCACAAGCATGCTCTCGTTGTACCAGTCGATGAAGTAGTTGATGAGGTTGACTACCCACTTGATAGCGTTGATTAGGCCCTGCTTGATCCAAATCTTGGCATTGGTGGTCATCCTGGAGAAACCGCCGTTGCCCATCTCGAACAGGGAGGCAACGACATTGTTTAACTCGGTCTGCGTTTCGACCTCCTTGACCTTGAGGCGTTGCAGGCTGTCCTCGGCTCCCAACAGTTCCTCAGTGCCCGTCTTGGCATTAGCCAGGAACGAGATGAACTCCGTGCCAATCTGGCTCTCGCCACGGGCACCGAACAAGTCCTTCATCACAGCGGCAGCCTCACGACTGTTGGTGCCTGTCTCTTGCAGCTTTTGGGCAATATCCTGCATGGCTTCGACAACGCTCTTCCTTCCCTTCTGGATGTCCTCTGACATCTGCGTTGCATCAATGCCGATGGCCTTGAGGCTTTGCGCAGTGCCAAGGTTCATGGTGCGTAGCTGCATGGATGCTTTACCCATCGCAGTCATGGACTTGTTGGTGTCGGCTCCCGCTTTCTCGATCTGCCCGGCAAAGGCGACGAACTGGTCAGCGGACAAGCCCATCTTCTCCATCGTGGGGGCAAAGCGTTGCAGGATGTTGAGGTACTGTTCACTGTTCACGCCACCAGCGGCAAATCCCTTGTTGATGAGGTCCAGGGCCTCGTCAACGGTCACGCCCATGTTGTGGCTGATGGACGTCGCGGCCTTGAGTGTGGTGATGAAGTCCTTGCCGTAGGTATCGGCCACGGCCTGCACCTTGTCTCGCACGGCGGACATGGCATCTCCAGTCAATCCGGTAAAGAACTTGGTCTGTCGGCTCGCCTCGATAAGTCCCTTGTTGTAGTCATACCACCATTTGAATCCGGCGGCCACACCAGCGATGCCGAGGAAAGCGAGCATATACGGATTAGACAGCAATCCTAACGCTGTCTGGCCGAATGCCTTGACTTTTGTTGTCAAGCCAGTGAGTACATTCCCTCCGTTTGAGGCGTTGGCCGCAAGTGACGTGAACGAGCTGCCGAGGTTGGAATTGATACCTGCCATCCTCATCATCTGATCAACGAGTCCAGTGCTGGCCTTTTGGTTCTCGTGCATGACTTTCTCGTTCTGCTCAATCTTCTTGGTGAGCTGGTCTATCTGGTCTCTGGCGTTGGGTGTTGTGGCCTTGATGCGCTCCAGCGCGTCACGCAGGATGACGTTCTGCTCTGCGGCCTCCTTGGCGCTCCTGGCCTCAGTGGTGAGTGCCTGGTGCAGGGCGTTGGTGTCCTTCACGCCAGCGTGGGCGGCAATGGCATAGTTGCCCACGTTACGCTGGAACTCGCCCATGTCGGCGGCCAAATCCTTGAGATGGGCGTCAAGCACGGAGATATTGGCCAGCAGTTCCTGACCGGCCGCGCTCTGCTTCTGCGTCTCGCTCATGTCCTTGTAGGCCATCTTCATGCGCTCCAGTTCCAACGACAGCTGCTTGTAGCTGCCCTCGGTGGCCTGGTTGGCCTTCTCCTCGTTGTTGATGACCTTCTGCAGTTCCTGGTTGGCGATTTTCAGCTCGGTGTACTGTTGCTTGAGGTCGGCGAGCTTGGTCAGCGCCTGCTCATGGCTGATGGCACTGCTGCCCTCCTGCTTCTCCACCTCTTTCATCTGTTCCTTCAGCCCCTTCATGGCCTGTTCGTTCGACACAAGCAGCGACATGTTGGACTGCATCGTGCCAAGCTGGGCGTCTGTAGCCTGTTTCCAGCTGTTGGTGACAGTGGCCGCCTCACGGTACTGGCGGTTGATCTTCTCCTGCTCGGCCAGCTGGCGCGAGATGGTGTTGGTGGTGTTGGCGATGGCTCCGTTGAGCCTCGTGGCGGCACCCTGCATCTGGCTGCTCGCCTTCACCAGCTCACGGGACTGCACCCTGACAAGGTTGTCCAGCTTGTCCACGTCGCCGATGACGGTCACCTTGATGCTGATACCGGCAACCATCTCACGGCAAATCTCCACATACCTGTTCTTGACACTCTCCATGGTGGCCAAGAAGTTGGTCAGTTCCGTTTTCGCCTCTGGGGCGACAAGGTCATCTATCCTGATTCCCATAATGATGTTATTCTATAAATAGTGAATGTACTCGATTATCTCACCGCTGCCGCCTGTGCCGCGGCAGTTGAACGTGTATGTCCCGTCACCGCGCTTGCGCAGCTCCATGATGCACCCGCTCAGCACGGCGGCTTTCTTGGCCAGCGAGCGCATACGCTCCAGGTCGCTCGCCTTTTTCTTGTTCTCGCAACCGCAACTCATAATCCGCAGTCATTATAGAAGTCCTGCAGATGGGGCAGCAGGTACTCCTCGTTGAAGTATTGCACGGACACGCCAACCAGGTCAAACAGCGCATCGCCGTATTTGCCGATGATGCTCGGTCCGTCACCGCTCTCATCGACACGCAGCTCAATCTGCCTGTCGCCGCTGACGGTGTAAATCTCGCTGTAGAACTTGCCGTTGATGAACAGGTTCGGTACGTCATACGGACGCGGAGGCAGTCCCAACAGGCTACTGGATATGGGCGGCGTGATGGCGCCCTTCCATGCCTTGTAGCCCTCACTGTCGTGGTACCACATGCCGGGTTCCTCGAAGAACGGGTCATCGTCATACGACGGGGTGATGTACGTCCCGTCGCCGCGAAGACCGCTGTACATCTGCTCGGTGACCAGGTGCACGAACACGCCCTGGTTGCGCTCCATGCACTCCATGCACTTGCCGTCAAAACCGTCGACCCATCGCTTGACGGCCTCGTATGTCTCATCCAGTGTTGCCATAGCGTTCCAGTGTTCCAATGAAAACGGGCGGTGTAAAATCAATCACACCGCCCGCTGGTTACTTGATGTCCTCTTTCGAGGCGGACTTCTTTTTCTTTCCCTCCTTCTCGGGCGGGCTCATCATGTCGTAGGCGTCCGAAAGGACTTGCCTGCGCTGCTCGAGTGGGCGGTCCTGGAAAAAGACGGTCTCAAACTCCTTGACAAACCGCGCTTTCCCCATCGGGACACACGCCGACTCGATGAAGGTCACGCCATCGACAATCATGCCGAGATGCCGTAGATGCCGGCGGTGTAGAGTGCCGACGGTGACTTCAGCGTGGGAGCGGTGGCGCCGGAGGCCAGGGTGACAGTCAGCTCGTTGGCGTCACTGTCGTAGTTGGCGGCACTCACGCCGTTGAATACAGACGATGCTTCGGTGGCGATGGCCTCACCGTACTGTGCGGTCAGGTCATAGCCGCCGACCTTCTCGACGATCTTGTACTTGTTGGTGCCGGTGCTTACCAGCTCGACCTCGGTCAGCATGACAAGGTTGTCCTCCAGGTTGAAGTCCAGCTCAACATAGTCGAAGTCCTCGATGGCGTCGCGGGAGTTCTTGAACGCGAACGATACCGTCAGGGTGGCGGGGTTGCTGCTCGTGGGATGAGGGGTGACGGTGGGGTAGAGCGTGGTGATGGGGAAGCCACGGAGGGCGTCACCGACACGGCGGCCATAGACCACGTTGTTCTCATCGAAATAGAACAACTCGAAGGGCAGGTTCATCGCCTTGCTCAGCGAAGCGGCCAATGCGGGGTCGTGCTGGGCGAGGGTGAACGTGTCGGTCCTGGGACTGATGCCGGTGACCTGGTTGCCGCCGTAGCCCACGGCGCTCACGCTGGCCTCGCCGCCTTCCTTGGCGTACTCGACAAACGTGACAATGGGCATGATGCGGTCAGGACGGTCTGCATGGCACGCCTCCTTCAGGGATGATGCGGTGGGAGTCTCGGGGAACTCGAAACCAGCCTCAACGACCATAGCGCCGATGATGTGCGCCAGATCGAGAGGACACTGCGATTTGCCGGTGTTCAGCACACCGCGCTTACAATTACGGATAGGTCTCATTTTCTTGTGCAGTTATTGATTTTGACTTTTAATTGCAGATTAACGATGTTAATGGCGTCAATCGGCTCACTCACGGCGTTGCCTTGGGCATCGGTGTATGCGCCGTATCTGCCATAGGAGTAGTTCTCGGAATACTCATGCGGTATCTTGCCTCCATAACCCCAGTCGAGGCGGCGGTCACGCTCGAGCACCTCCATCAGCCTTCGGTATATCGGCCTGAGGATATTCTCGAACGAGTAGACCTTCCGCTGCTGGTTGCTCCAATCCTTCGTGCTTGAGCAGGCGATAAGCAGGTTCACCTTCGCCGTGGTGTAGTACTGGTGGCTCACAGGGTCTTCCTGGTTGCGCTTCTCCCTGATGGGAGAGAACAGGCAGACAACGGGGAACTTGCCCATGCCGGTCACCTCGGCCTTCGTCTTGTCGTCCAGGTCGTCCTTGAAGTAACGGGCGTTGCCGAACACATAGGACACATGGGGGTTATCGACGGCGACAAAGGTCTCGGGATTCAGCGCGTCGGGCATGGTGATTGTCAGACCATCACCCAGTTCCCTCACGGCATCGGCGAAAATATCCACTATCTCGCTGCTCATAGGTTGAAGGGATTGATGTGGGTTACCATGTTGTCAGACACCACGGCAAGAGAGTAGGGTGCAGAGGATTGCGTCCCTGCCCATACCATGAATCGGATGTTCCTGTCCACCATCTCGTTCCATACGGACACCTGCCTGCTGATGGGCGACACGACCTCGTTCTCATTCTTCCAGACGACAAGGCCTCGGTCAGTGGCCTGCGTGGCCGCGTCACGGAGGATGTAGAAGAAGACATAGTCGGCAAAGGATTCGCGCAGCTTGGACATCAGCATCTCGTAGCCTTCATTGGCTTCGAAAGCCAGGTCGTCCTTCTCGGCGGCATCCTTCTCGGCGATGTAAGTGTCGAGTGATACCGCCAAGGCATCACCGAGCATCTCGCAAAGGAACGCCAGCTGGTAGTGCCTGACATAACCCATGATGGCTATGTTCACGCTCAACTGGTTCTGGTTGGGCAATGCCTTCGCCGTGGCGTTCATGATCTGCCGCGGGCCGCTGGTGAAATATGAAACATCGATAAGCATGGTCAATCCTACTTCTTGGCTTTCTTTGAATTCTTGGGTGCCGCTTCCTTGGTGTCCTCCTTTACGGGAGTCTCCTTGGAGTCAGTGTTCTCGGTCACTTCCTTGCTGTCGCCCTCGGGCTCGACTTCCTTGGTGTCCTCCTCTACGGGGGCCTCCTTGGCATCAACCTCGGGAACTTCGGGAGTCTCGGGAACTACGGGCTGCTCCTGCTCCTGCTCCTTGTCGGTCTCAGGGACTTCGGGCTGCTCGGGTTCCTTGGGCTCTTTGGGCTCCTTCTCGGCGGGCTGCTCCACCTCATCGGCAATGGGGGTGATTTTCACCATCCCCAAAGCGATGCGGTAGCGGTTCTCCTGAAGCACCACGTCAGCCTGCGGACCTTCTAAGAGATACTTCATGACTTACGACTTGGTGATTGCGGTCTTCACGTCAGCAAGCGAACCGTAGGCGAATGCCCAAGGCATGTAAACAGCCCAGATGGCCTCTTCCTGACAGATGACTGCGACGTAGTTCTTCAGCTTAGTATTGACGTCCTCGGCGAACTCGATGCTCAGCGAGGTGTAGTCAATCAGGTCAGCGCCCTTCAAGAAGTCACCGACGAAGTACTTGCCGACGGGGATGCTGTTCATCTCGATGACGGGAACACCGCCGATGTACTTCACGCCGTTGTTGCCGACGACGAGGCCCAGGTTGCGGCCGGTCGTGTCCTTCTCGCACTCGATGGCGTTCACGGTGATGGGGTTCAGCACGATGGCGTTGGGGCTGTACTGAGCGTAGTTCATCACAGCGATGATAGTCTTAATGACGTCAGACGAGTTGGGCAGGGTAACGCTGTGGTAAGCGCCGTGCTGCACGGTGGCGGTGGTGCTGGCAGCGGTCAGGTCGCTGCTGTAGGCGAGACCCTTCAGCAGAATCTGGCGGTCGTTCATCTTGATGACATCATAGGTGGTGTTGGCGGCACTCACGCCGGTTGCGGCGAGGGTGATCTTCATACCTTCCAGGATGTCGGGCTGCGGGGCAGCGAACTCAAGGATTGTGTCGGCGCCACTGTTGTAGCTGGTGTACGAGCTCACACCGCCAGCTGCGATGCTCACGATGGGGCCAGTGATGATGGTCTCAACGGGGGTGCAGCCGGTCATGTTGGCGATACCGAGCATGTTCTCACTTGCTCCGTCGCCGAACAGCATACCCCAGTCCTCAGCGAGGTACATGCGGTCGGGCAGTGTGGCGATGAGCCATGAGCGCACGAAGATGCGGCTCTTGAGCATACGCTTAGACACCTTCAGGTGCGTACCGATGCGGGCGGTGTTGGCGGTGACCTCCTTCAGTGTGAATGCGCTCTCGGGGAGTTCGCCATTCTCGGTGACATAACGGAAGTTGCGGTCCACGCTGTCCACCTGGCCGAAGGTGTGGGTGGGGTGCTCGGGGTCGCCCTGCAGCACGTTCACGATGTCACGCAAGTGCAGCTTGGCAGGGTTGTACTTACTGAAGTAGCGGTTGTCCTGACGTGAAATCAGGTTGTCGCCGGTGTAGTTGGCACCGTCGGCACCGTTGGCGGTGATGCTTACGATGTCCTTCAGGCTGAATCCGTCGAAGGCACCCGACTTGCGGGTATTGCCCTGGACGAAGTCCTGGAACTTCTCGCTGTCCATCATCTCGTCAATCCTCTTGGCGAAGTTGCTGATCTGGTCATTGGTCACGCCAGACTGCTTCATCTTGGAGATGCTCTCGCCGAGGGTCTTGATTTGCTTGGCCAGCTCCTGGATTTCCTCGTTGGCCTTTACCTTGTGCTCGTCCTCGAAGCCCTTGATGGCTTCGTTGACCTGCTTCGTCACCTCATCCTTGGAGATAAGGCCTGCGATGGCATTGTCAACAATAGACTGCATCTTACCCTCAATGCTCTTGAGGAATGCGTCCTGCTGCTGCTCAAGTTCTTTCTTCTCTTGTTCAGTCATTGTTTTGCGATTTTGAAAAGGTTATTAACTAATCTTATCGCTCAGACCCTTGAAAAACATGGAAGTGACACTGTCGGCTTCCTTGCTCGCGGCGTCGGGCTGCTCACTCTTCGGAGTGTCGGTCAACGGCTCCTCGGTAGTTGCTCCCTCGCCGGGGGCGTCTTGCAATAATTTGTTTGCTTGGTAGACCTTGCCCCAGCAATGGGGGCAACGGACGTAGTTTGTGAAATCCTCCAGGGACTTCTCGGTGATGTTATCGACACCGCCCTCCTTGGAGAGCACAGCGTCGATGATGGCAATCACCTCGGCACGGATTTCGGGTTCCATCTCCTGCACGCGCTCGGCAACGATGTCCTGACGCAGCCAGCCGATATACATGCCGGCGTTCTCGATCACCTGCTGCTGGAACGTGTGCAGCTGCTCATCGTCAAAGTCAAACTGGTGGCCGCAATAGGGGCAGGTGACGATATTCCCGCCGTTCAGGGCCTTCAACATCAATATCAAGTCCATATCGAATTTCCTGCTTAACCGGTCGGTGAGATTGCACTTGGTCAAGGCCTGTCGCATGTACTCAACGGCATGGCGCACCTGCTCGTTGGTGGCCGTCTTGATGTCCACAAGGAACGTCGAAGGATTGGCGCCCCAGCCCATGAGGGTGGAGTACTCGTAGAGACGCCACTCAAGCACCTTGGCGCGGTTCTCCTCGTCACGCTTGATGGCAGTCACGCCGATGGAGTGCTCCATCTCGTGGCCGCACTCGGCATTCAGCTTGTACAGCTCCAGCACGTCGTGACCCAGCGCGGTGTTCTTGGCGATCCTGCCAGTCATCACCAGGTGGGTGTCGGTCTCGTAACCCTCGACGGGCACACCGATCTGCTTGTGCACGTCGTGATCGAGGAACCACTTCAGACGCTTGAAGCCCTCCTTCAGTGTCTTCTTGAACGAGCCGGGCATGGAAATGTCGCCCTGGCTGTCCATGATGTTGAATCCGTTGACCGCAACAGTTACCAATCCTTCCTGCTCGTCAACATCCTTGGTCTGCACGCCGTACCAGTTACCCTTGTACAGCACTTCCCTGTTCTGGTTGTTGTTCTTTCCCATCTTCCTGTTGTTGATTATTGTTAGTAATTGATGAATTGAAAATCTTCTCCACTGTGGCCAGTTCCTCATCGGTCATCTGCCACTTCAGCTTGCTCGCCAGCGGCAGCTCAGACTCCTCAATCATGGCCTCGCCGATTTGGCCTCGCCAGTCGTTAAGGGTGATGAGGCCCTTGTTGAACTGCTCCAGGCAACGCTCATTGACAAGTTTCTTGACCTCCTCGGCCTCCTTCAGCCCTTCCTGCAGGCAGTCAACGCCGGAGAAGTCGCAGTCAAGGTAGTACTTGCTTCCGCCCTCCTCCATACGCAGGAAGGTTGTGAAGTCCTTGCAGAAACGCTTGGCCAACGGGATGACGACTGATGAATACACAGCCTTCTCCGCTGTCGCCTGGTTGCTGAACGTAGCCTGGTCCTTGCGGGGAACAAGCACGCTCGGGATGCCGTAGGCACCCGCTATGGTGATGGCATCGGCAAGCGTCTCGTCAAACGGTTGCAGCTCGCTGATGCTGAGGTTCGTCCTGACAAATGACATGGGGATGTTCGAGACACCGAACGGGAACTGGCCCTCACCGAAGCCGTAGGTCTCGGTCAGTTCCTTGACGAACTCCTTCTTCTCGGTTTTGGTCATCGCCACAGTGCCCGCCTTGTCCTGCTGCTGCTGGACGATGAAGCCAACACCACCGCGCTTGACGTAGATGATGTTTCGTGCGGAGTACACCGCAATGAGGTTACCGATGGGCTTCTTCAGCGGGGCGAGACGGCTCATGGCCTTCAGGAAGCCGACGCGGCCGCCGTAGCTGGGCAGGCCGTCGCGGTCATGCCACACCTGGTATGACGGTATCAGCTCTGAGGCTTTGTCACCGAACGCCAGCCGGTAACCCGACACGATGTCGTCAATGCCGCCAGGCGTGACACCGAACAACGGCAGGTTGTAGTGCCGCAAAGGTTCCACCTGCACCTTGCTGCTCGGCAGGTTCCAGTAGGTGTCGCAGTACTTCCACTTCAAGGATTCCGCATCCAGGTGGTCGCCCATAGCGGCACGCACGAATGCGTTGCCGGTGCAGAGCTTGTACACGAAGTGGTTGTAGATGAACTCGTACCAGCCCATCAGGCAGTTCGGGTTGCTCAGTATGCCGTTCACGGGATGTGACAGGCGCCACACCACGCTGTCGTCACTCGAACGCCTCACGACGAAACTCGCCCCTGCGACGCGGCTGGCGATGAAGTCTATCGGCCAGAACACCTCGGGGACTGTGGCGAACAGCGTCAGGAAATTATCACCCGCGTACTTCGGATGGAGGATACCTTCCAGCATCTCGGTGGTCAGCGTGGTGAACCTTGCCGCCGTCGGCGCGTTGGTGACAACGGGAACGTCGGGCGCAGGCTGGCTGCCCGCGACCTTCTTCCTCATCGGGAATATGTCTTGAAAGAATCCCATGTCAGTCGTTTTGTGCAAATGTAAATTTTTCGCTTTTCGGTTACTCCAATTTCTTGAAATCTCAAAAAGAGACAAGAGACCGAAAAAGTCCCTAAAAAGCTATGAAACACTATATTAAGCCGAATTGACCCGAAAAGCCTATTTTTTTATGACATACGAAACGAAGCCGCTGAGCAGCACGCTGGCCTCGATGTCACGGCCCTTGTCGGCATTGTAGTCCAGCAGGTGGGTGACGAACTCAGAATAGTCACCGCTCTCGTTGACGGCCGTCTCGTTGAACAGCACATTCGAGCGGACGAAGTCACTTGTCGCCGCTATGCGCCTGGCCGGGTCGCGCTCCTCATCACACACCCTCACGGGCATGCCTGCCGTCGCCCTCAGCCTGCGGACGAACTGGTAATAGGCCTCACCGCACTCGACGATGCACATGTCACCGCCGCGGCTCTCGACGGCACCGGCTATCTCGTCCGTCGAGGTGTTCTCACGGTACACCACATCCACCACACGCCAGTGATCGCCGACCAGCGCACCCTCAAGCAGGCAGAAACGCCCATTGATGTTCGGCAGCACATACAGCACACGGCTGGAGACCACAGCACTGTCTGCCGTCGCGGGATTGTAGAATCTGATGGCGCCGTCACGGGCGAACAGGTTGCGCTTGCGGCGGTTGCTGAACAGGACGTATTCCTCACGCAACAGGTCATGCACAACATACCTGAACGTGTCAGACAGGTGGCCGTGCTCCTCATAGGTCTGGTTGGTGGTCTTGTTCTTGACCTTGGTCTTGAGGATCGCCCCGTTGGCATCCTTCTGCACGCTCAGGTAGTCCTCTATCGACACGGGACACTCCTTGCCGATGGTGATGTCTATGCCTGGCACATGGCCCTCGAAGATGGCATTGATGAACTCACCGGTCATGGCCACGCTCGGGTTCTTGTTGCCAACGCAATCCACCACATCGACACCCTCACCCTCCAAGGTGAAGATGAACAGGTCGAGGAACGACCGCTTCTCGTCGTCGATGGTGTTCGCCGCCCTGGTGCTGGCATCACCATGGAGATAGACTTTGCCTGAGTAGCCCATCGAGCGCAGACACATGGCTGTGGCCTTGGCGGCACGCTTGACGGTGTTGTCGGGACTCTCGGCGCACAGCTCACCGAACTGCACGATGCGCTGGCCATCCTCGGTGATGTACTGCCAGAACGAGACGGAGATGTAGGGCAATACGTTGTTGTCCACGCCGACGTGTATCGGGTAGTCGGTGTCGTATGCCGTCGGTGCGGTGTGCCTGCCGGTGTTGAACGAGCCGAAGAACTCGCTGCCCGTGCGGATGACGCCCCACTCGCCGAGGGCATAGATGCGGTAGTAGTCGGGGTCGCGCTGCCTGTCCTTCTCGAAGTCGGCCACACACTGCTCATCGTAGTAGCCATACGTCCCATCAGGGGAACCGACTACCCAAAAGTTGTTCATGTAGGTGGACTGGATGATGACGGTGTCGGGCGCATGGTCCTCCATGGCTCCCGTGCTCGGGTTGATGTAGGTCTTCGGCTCGTTCATCCGCAGGGACTTCACCTCGGTGAGCCTGGCAGGGATGCGGCGGCCGTCGATGGTGACACGCATGGAGACATCGTGCCACTTCTCGCTGTCAAACCATGACTTCTTTATCCAGTGCGTCTCACGGATGGGGTTGAAGGTCGCGCTGATCTGCTGGCCTTCCTTACCGCGCAGACGCTTGCGTATCTGCTTGAAGTCGCTCTCCTCGAACTCGCTGAACTCCTCCAGGTGCACCCGCTTGTAGTTGGAGATACCCTTGATTTTCTCGGGGTCGTCCAGGCCGCTGAAGTCTATCCTCGCGCCGTTGTAGCTGCAGCGGATGGAGTTGCGGGTAAACTTGAACCACTCGTCCATGTGCAGCTGCTTGCACGCCACACGGAAGTCCTCATAGATGGACTTCTCGATTGATGCGCCGACCTTGCGGAAGACGAGGGTGTTCTCTCCGTCGAACATCGTCATCATCAGGATCACCTGGGCGGCGCTGTACGACTTGGCGGACGATGAGCCGCCATAGAGGATGATGAAACGCACGGACGGCTCACGCATGAAGCGCATGAGCTGCCACCCGTTCGGATTGAACATCCGGTAATCGTAGCGAAAAACCACCTCTTTTGACATTTTGCTCTATCTCCCTTATTTGACACTTGCCACACTTTTGCCGGGTTTTGTTGGCATTTTGCCAAAACTTCCCTTGTGTGACATTTTGCTATTGCTCGGGCTCGTCATCCTCGGGCAGTCCCGAGAAGTCCATGACGTGCTTGCCCTCGATGGCCATGTTGCCGCCCATCTCGACTTTCTTCGGTGCCTCCCAGCCGTTCATCGAGGCAAGCAGCTTGGCTGCCTCGGTCTTGCCGTTGAACTCGTAGGACACCTCGCCCTTGCTGTTCTTGATCTTCTTGAGGGCCTTGCGCATGTGCACGGGCATTTGGTTGGGTGCCTTGAGCCTCGGCCTGCCCGTCACCTCGTCGATGTAGTACATGTCGGTGGGGTCAACCTCCACGATGCCCATGAGGACTTTCTCGACCTTTGCTCGGTCAACCCTGGTAGCCTCGGCATACTCCTCCTGCAGCTCGGCTATCCTTGTGGCAACCTTGTGGTTGCTGAGCAACTTGCTTGCGCACTCCCAGACGGTGCTCTGCTTCATGTTGGCGCAGTTGTAGGCAAGGCGGTAGGCCTCGCTTGCGTTGCCTATCTCGACGTAGTTGCGGCAGAACTTCTCCTGCTTGGGCGTTAAAGGTCTTGTGTTGTCTTTTTGCTGTGCCATGATGTTGCGTATAATTTAGGCGTTGATCTGCGTATAAAAAGCGACGGAAAATGAGAAAAAGTCTCAATAAAGTGAACGAAACGCTAATAAATTGCCTGATTTGGCACTTTTGTTTCCTTTCTCCCGATTTTTATTTCCCGTTTCAGACGGTTTCCCCCGAAAAAAGGGATACCGAGGACGGTTTTCCCGACCCCGGCTCCCCGAGTTCTCGACAGGGGGACTACACGGCGACAATCTCGCCGAGATACGAACAGTCCCTCTTGCCCAAGACGGCATCCAGCCCTTCCTCCACTGTTTTGTACCGCAAAGATAGCAAAACAATCTTATCGTCGATGCGTTGGACTGAATTGTCGCGGGCGACGGCTCCTCCGCGGAAGACGAGCCTGACACCGTTGCGGGCGCTCACCTCGCGGGCGAATTCCGTCACGCTCATCGCGTTCGGGTTGGCCAGGTTGAACACCTTGCTGCCGAGTTTGAGCAGGCTCTCGTCGGTCATCACCTGGTAGAGCCCGCGCACGGCGTCGTCGATGTGGGTGAAGTGGCGCATGTTGTAGCCCATGTTGAAGATGTCCACGGTCTCGTCGTTCATCAGATGCCAAAGTAGAGTCCCCTCACGCGGGTCGGGACCGTAGACGTTGTGCAGGCGCACACCCCAAGCGTCATCGTGGTAGAGGCGCGCGTAGAGCTCGTCGAAACGCTTGCTGATGCCATACATCGAGGTGGCGTTCCCAGGGGCCGCGGTGGACGACGAGGCGTACACCAGACGGATGCCCGCATAGGCGCACTGGTTGCAGACGGTGATGAACGTGTCGATGTTGTCCTTGCGTATCTGCTCTATCTCGGGATTGAACACCGAGGTCTGGGCGGCCAGGTGGAAAACACCTGCCACATCATCGTTGCTGACAAGGAACTTGCCGATGTCGGACGCCTCGTCGCCGTTCTTGCGGTCGATGCCGATAACCTCATGGCCCTGGGCCACAAGAAAGCAACGAGGGCCTTTCCGATGAAGCCCTCGCTGCCGGTAACAATGTACTTGCTCATGATTAAAAGAAGTTTTTGAACACCCCAGCGCCCCACAGGAGCGCCATGGATGCCGCCCACAGGACGATGCTCGGCAGCAGCGACAGCTTGACGTACTCCTTGCGCGTCGATGTCGCCTTGCGGCCCTTCACGGCGGTGTAGATGAAACTGAATGTCGGGATCGCGATGACGATCACCGAGCAGATGATTGAAAACACTCTCATTTTCTTGTGAATCGGTTTTTTGTTTGTTAATACCGCTTGCCGTGAAGGTGTTCACGGGTGCGGTTGTACTCCATCTTGAGCCTGATGTGCTCCATCAGGTCGATGTTGAGGGCGTCGGCGAGAATGAACAAGTCATACAGTGCGAGGTCACACCCTACGGTCATGAGGTCTTCGACTATCGTAAAGATACACTCGGTAAATCGAGCACTCTTGAAATAGGCTAACTCTACCGAGAAATCTCCTTTCTTGACTATTTCAGTGACACCGATACCTATGTCGTAGCCGGACATGCCACAAAGGCTGAGTATGCGGATTGCGGTATCGGCCAACTCGTCCTCGACGGTGTCCTTGATGTAACCCTCAAAGGCAATCTCACAGTCGAATCCGTCCAAAGCGGCGTTGAAAGTCTTGATGTCGGCGTGTTTGTCTTTCCTGTCAGCATCCACGGCCTCGGCGAGTTCAGTGATGACCATACACAGGCTGTGTCGCTCTGACAGTTGCTCGTCTTCAAAACCATTGTCACAGGCTATCTTGTGACACTCATCACGCAGGGCGGTGAGCTGTTCTTTGGTCGGTATATTCATCGTCTCACCCTCCTGCGGTTCTTGAGGTCGGCATGAACCAAGCGCTTGATGGCATCCTTGCGGGAGTAGGCCATCACCGGCTCGCCATGCACGCTGAATCGGTACAGCTGGCGGTTTCGGTCTTTGTTGTACCAGCGGAAGTTCGTGTTGAACCTCAACAAATAGACACGTCTTCTTTTTCTTTTCTCAGTCGGAGCGCTTGCCCCGAACAGGAACGGGAGAATCACTCCCGCAAAAAATCTTTTTCTGTTCATAAATTCAATTCTTTATCGGTTATCGGTTTGTCGGTCGGCACCATCCCGAACGAACGCAGGATGGCGTCGGTCTCTTTCTTGCCCGGTAAGTGGCTCCAGTCCCTCGACGCGTAGACAAGCTCGATGTCATCCAGCGAGTAGGACGTGCAGCAGTACTCATTCTTCCAGCCGCCGCGGACATTGTACCTGCCACGGCACTTCCTGACCTTGCCGACCGGGAAGATAGCGCACACGCAATAGGCGGTGTCAACGATGCCGCTCAGGTAGCGGATGGACTGGAACGGAGGAACCGGCGACCAGCAGAAGCCCACGGCGTCTGTGTGGCATCCGTGGTCGGCGTGAATGGTGTCGTTGGCCAGCTTCACGCCAGCGATGAGTTTCCCGTACTCGTCTGCCGACATGAAGCGGTAGAGCCGCAGCCTCTTTTTCCTCATGAGGCATCCTCCTTCCTGTGCCACTTCTGGCACGTCAGGGCGAGGTTGCTGCTCATGTTCTCGATACCGGTGAAGCACGGGTACAGCCAGCAGTCGCAGCACAGCCGTACCTCCTGTCCGCGGCATCCGTCACGCTCGATGACCTCACGGATGTGGCCGACGGTCACCTGAAGGCGTGAGGATATGTCGCCCAGCGAGTAGCCCTTCTCGTACATATCCACGATGAACCTGTCGGTCACCACGGCCTTGGACTCGTCAAGGGCGGCGCAGCGCTTGGCCTTCAGCATGTCCTTGTGATCCTGCCAGTACTGGCGGTTGTACTCGAAGCGCGGGTTGGTGCCGTGCGGGCCTTTCGGCTTGCGTTCCTTGTCAGGCTCGTGCAGCGCTTCCCTTGTTTTCGCGGTCTTGCGCATCTTCTGCTTGACGCGGCACTCGTTGCACAGCTTGTACTGCCTTCCGTCGAAGATGAACGCCTCGGCATCCATGACGCGGTGGCACAGCGTGCAGTAGAAACGGCCGGTCTCTGCGGCTTCCTTCTCGCCATTGGCCTTGCGCTCCGCGTAGGCTCTCGCCCTCACATCCTTGTGCTCCTGCTGGTACTTGATGTTCTTGGCTATCAGCTTCTCCCTTTTCTTCTGGTAGTACCTGCGCTGGGCGGCGCGGACATTTTCACGGTTGTTCTCAACCCATTTCTTGGTATGTTCTCTGCGCCTGGCTTTACGCTCCTCGGTGGTGAGTATCGGCTTGCGGCCGCATCTCTGCTTTTCCTCAGGAGCCTCCATGCCTTTTCTGCGCCAATATGACGCGCGGTTGGCCTCACGCTTCTTCTCCCTGTTCTTTTCCCTGTAGAGCCGCTGCCACTCCCGCTGTGCGGCTTTCCGCTCCTCATCGTTGGCGAACTTGCGTCGCTTTGGCTCTGGTTTAGGCTTGGTGACACAGGAGTGGCCGAGCGTGTGGCAGTCGCGGCACATCTTGTAGCGGGCGTGCTTCATGCCTGGCTTGATTGGGAAATAGGTGATGGGCAGGTTCCTGTGGCAGTAGCAGCACTCCCGCCCCTCAACGGTTCTTTTTGTCTCGCTCATGTCGGTTTCTTGTTTTTGTCTTCGATGGTGTACCACTCCACGTCGGGAGCCTCAAGGCCGAAGTGCTCACGGACATCATTGAGGTCGTAGCGCCCGTGGTACTCGGTTGTAATCTTCTCTCGTCCCACCTCCTTGATGGTGACTTTCCATTCTCGGTATGGCTTGTACATGTCAATCTCCTTTCTCTACAAGCACGACATCGCCGCCGATGCGGAACGCTCCCTCAAACATCTGGGTGCATCGCTTGGGCAGCGAGTCGTAGTATCTCTTTCTCTTTTCCCACATGGTACACCAGCCCATGCCGCCGACCTGCCTGATGTTGTCGGGCAGGAAGCATCTGCAGACTCCGCACATGTAGGGTATCTCGTAGAACGGCCCACGGCCGTTAATCGTCACCCGTGGCACGGCTAATCCTCACCCCCTTCCGTCTCGATGACCAGGTCCATGTTGCTTGTCACGTTGTCGCGCCAGTCGTTCCTGCCGTCGGCTGTGTAGTTGGACGGCGACTCGAAACCGCCGCAGTCAATCAGCGCGACCACGGGGAAATTGCCCTTGGCGTCGGTGCACACGATTCTCGCGGGCTTGCCGTCGCGGGTCTTGACCATGCCGAACTTCTCGCCCTTCTGGATGGCAAGGGCATCATTCAGATTGAACTTGATTTCTACCATAACTCTCTCGGTTTATAATATTGATTTGACTATTTCGATGATACCAACCACGATCAGACACGCCAGCACGGCGGCAATGGCTGTCATGCAGCCGATGGTGATTCTGCCGACGGCCTTGATCTCCGCGTCACTCAGACCGTCATCCGTCTTTCTGTTTTCCTGTGTCATAGTCTTCTCGGTATGGATGGTTAACTAATTCCGCTATCGTGGCATCGGCAAGCCTGCGGGCATTCTCGGCAATCTGCCTGTTGTTGGCCTGTAGCTTGCCGAGCACGACAGAGCGCCGTTCCTGCGCGACGAGCATCTTCACCAGTTCGAAGCGTCTGCGCTCCCATTCGTTGTCTGCAATCTGACAGGATGCCTTCAGCGCGTTGCCGTCATTCGTGCCGGTGTCTTGTCTCATCGGCATATCGGTACCAGGACCGAACAGCGCCTCATTGGTGCCGTAGTACGGCGAGGCATGATTGCCCCGCATGAGTCTTTTTCTTAGATTCCTGAACATTGTGATGATGATTATTTTCTGTTGATGATTTCCCTCCATTCGTCCAGCTGGCGCTCCATAGCCTCACGCACGGTGCGGATGGCACCCTCACGGCCTCCAAGTGACGTGATGTAGCTCTCCATCTCGGCGGGACTGGTGGCGACATAGTAGCCCTTGCTCGTAGCGACAAGGCACTTGACATAGCCGCAGCAGCGGATGTGGTTGATGATTTTACGAAGCCTCGCCTCGCTCAGTTCGTAGTGGGCCTTGTGCATGGCAGACACAATCTCCTTGTTGCGCACGGCACGCTTGGCGCCGACACGCAGACTCAAACCCTTGGCGATGACAGGCAGCAGGATATTGCGCTCATAGTCGGTCAGGGGCTCGGTGTGCTCGTTGAATCCTTCCAGCATGTTCTTATCTGATGTTAAGGTTGGCGTTGCGGCGGTTGGTCTCGGTGTCTGGATAAATCCTCTTGTAGGCCTTGGTGGGGCGGAGGACATTGTCACGCTCGCAGATGTACTGGCCGCTCAGTGTGTCCTTGTACATGAACCTCACCACCTCGAAGCGGTTGTAGCCGCAGTCGGCGATGACAGTGTCACCACTGCTGATGACCGTGCCGCTCATGAATCTCACCTCGCGCTCCTGGAACTGCTCAAAGAAGGCATCGTAATCGAAAAGGCCGTCCATCTTCTCGTCGCCCTTGTATATGGTCACCTCGTCGATGTCAATGAACCCGCCGACCTCGCAGTGGTAGCCGTGCTCGGTACCGAAGGCGTGGTCAAACGAGTCGTCGATGACGTTGAACTCATAGGTGGCTTTGAAGCTGATGAAGTAGCCATCGAAATCATCGACTTCGATGTAGGTGGAGCACTGGGACTCGTCGATGTCGTCCACATCGGGGTCAAAGTCGTAGTCGCGGATGATCTCGTTATACAGTTTCTTGTAGAACTCAGGTGATAAACTTGTCGGTTTCATAACTTCTTGGTTTTAATTGGTTTGACTTATTGAATTATTTACTGTAAAGTTAGCGTTTTATGACGATATATGCAATCGTCGCATACCGCCATTTTACCACCTTAACGCTTGGTAACAGTTAGTGAAAAAGCGGCACCGCCACGAAATTGCAGCGGCGCCGAAGTGTGTTAAAACAAGTCGTCGAACAGACCGGGGACTCTCGGACGGAGCGCATCACGCTCCTCTCTGAAGAACTCCTCCTTGGTTCTGCCCATTCTCTTACCCTTGCGGGTGTGCACGTCGAAAGTGTATTCCGGGACAGGCAGCGGGTGCAGCCTCACGTCATCAATCCACCGCTCAACGTCCACGTCCTGACGGTCGTAGATGAAGTTCTGCAGGTGGTCGGCGTCGCGGCACTTGCGGCAGTCGCACAGCAGCAGCACCGCCTTGCTCACGAAAATACGGCCTTTCGGCTCCTTCGCGCCCTTGTTCACCAGCTCGTGCCCCTGCCACAGCGACTCCACCTCATGGGTGATGAGGCCGTAGCAGTCTTCGGCGCTGATGGTGAACAGGCGCTTCCAAACATAGTCACGATAGCCGCTGGACCACAGCTCCAGGGCGAAGAATCCGGCCACACGCTCATCGGCTCGCCTGATGGCCTTCTGCATGGCCGACGAGCACTCGAAGAAATCATATCCGTTCTTTGTTCTCAGTATCATATCAACTCCTTTCGTTTGACACATAAAGTTAGGCATAATTGACGGATGACAGGCAACGCAAGTGCCGCCATTTCCGTCTCCTTAACTCTTGTTGACATTAGAATTTGAACTTGGCCGATATGTTGTACTGGACCATCGAGCGGGTCTTGTCCTTCCCGTTGTTCGTCGGGCCCTTCAGGCCGATGCTGTCACCGAAATGCTTCTTGATGAACAGTATCGAGCGGCGCTCCTCATCCACGTTGCGGATGGCGGCCAGACCTCCGGCATTGACGAACGTCCCCTTTTGGGAGAAGTTGTATCGCAGGTCGGTGAGGATTTTCCGCTCCTTGAACTTCATGTAGCAGCTGATCCAAAAGTCCTCCTTGAGCTTCAGTTCCTCGTTCCACCAGACGTTCTTGTCGTAGCGGACGCCATAGGCGCAGCCGGTGATCATCTTGCTCAGGGAGTAGTAGCCGTTCTCATCGTACATCACGGGGCTGATGCGTGACGTGAAGCCGAACAGGTGGACGTCCAGCATGCACGCCAGCTCATACAGGCTCTCGATGATGTGGGTGATTTTCCCGGGGTCGCGGATGACACCGGACTCGCCCTTCTCCACGACGAGGCTCTTGACGACATGGACGTCATCATCAATCATGAACAGGTCACCGAAGTGCCTGGCCATCCAGTTGCGCTTGGGTATCAGCCCCACCACGTCATCGGGATGGGTGACAATCTCACACTCGGGGTTGTACTCCCTGTAGATGTCAGCCTGGCTCTCGGCGACGCAGATGATGGGGTCAACGACCAGACGCTTGGACAGCACCATGTCATGACGCTTGTGGCTGGGGATGACTATCTTCAAGGGCATGGCGCACGTCTTTGATGTCGATAACATTGCTCTTGCTCACCTTCCCGGTCTTGTACGATCGCATGCGCTGCATGCCCAGGCGCTCACGGAGCCAGTTGCTGTCAACCTCGCTCGCCGACTGGATGATGAACAGCTCATGCTTCTCGTCGTACTTCGGGATCAGCGGATACAGGGCGGTGTCGTCCGTGATGGCGTCGAACCGTTCCTTGAACTCGTCCGTCTCCTTCTCGGGGGCGAACTCGACACCCCAGTCCTGCAACTCGCTCTTGTCCCACTCGTTGTTCAGGATGTCATGGTCGGTCTCGCCGAAGCTCACGTTGTCCTTGGTGGCGTATTCCCTCAGTTTCTTGGGCTTGGTCTTGGCGTCAAGCACCTTGCACGGCAGCTCGGCATAGCCAAGTTCCCTGCAGGCACGCAGACGCAGGTTGCCGCACACGACGACGTAGCGGCCGTTGTCGTAGGGGAACACGATGAGTTCCCGCAGTTCAAGCATCTCTGGGCTTTCCTCGATGCTCTTCTTCATGGCCTCGAAGCGGTAGTCCCGGAAAAATCTCGGGTTCTTGGGTAGGCCCTTTAGCTGGCCCTTGTTGTAGTCCATCAGCGCGATAGAAATGTTCTGTGTCATTTGTTGTCATCATCACTTAAATTACATCATCACTCAACAACCGACACAGCCACTATTGCTCTACGATGCGACGGATGAGCCCCTCGATGTCCTTGCAGCCGATGTGCTGCATGTACTCCATCATGGAGACGATAACCTCGGCGGCGGCCTCCTCACGCAAGGTGTAGCCCTCGAAGCGTGACAGCGCCTCGGGTTGCACCTTGCTGTCCATCTGCGCCTGGTGGAGCTTGCACCAGGATCTCGTCTCACGAAGGATGATAGCCATCGGCGAGGTGTTCTCGGTGTAGTCGCCGCGCGCGATAGACTGCGAGTGGGATTTCATCGCATAGATATTTAGCTTTATCATCGTGACTATGTTTAAATAGTTGTCTGTTAATTAAACTCGTTAAGGCTAACTGATGAGCCTGGTGGGTGGTCTGATTTGTTTCATGTTGTTATAGGTATTTAGCGTGTGATTGTTTTACTACGTCCATGCTTTCCTCGGCATAGATGGTCGTTGTTTCGATGCTCTCGTGGCCAAGCATCAATCGAACTTGGTCAATAGGCATTCCACGATGCAGGGCCATTGTCGCACAGGTGCGGCGGAAACGGTGCGGATGCACTTTTTCAATTCCGCACTTCCTTCCAAGTTCACGAAGTAATGTGCCTACGGAACTGATATTAAGCCTTCCATGTGGTTTCTGTTGGCCAACAAAAAGAGGCGGCTCGTTATCCGTCCTTGTGGATAGATAATTCTTGATATACAGGACACACTTTGGAGTCAAAAACACCGTCCTGTACTTTTTCCCTTTGCCGAGAACAACTGCCTCCCCTTTTTCAAGGTCAACATCACTCAAGTCGAGACCGACCATTTCAGCGACACGGCAACCCGTTGAATACAGGAACTCGATAATCGCTTTTTCTCGAATGCCTGCGTTAAGTTTCAGCGTTTCCAGTTGAAGTTCAGTTAGCGGTTTTTTTAATTTTCTCGGCTCCTTGATTTTTGCAATCCTCGCCACGGGGTTGGCGGTTATTTCCCCTTCTTTCATGAGAAACCCGAAAAACGAGGACAAAACAAGCCTGTCGTTATTCATCGTCCGTTCACTACAACCCCGCAACTTCATCTTCACGAGGTGCGCCCGTATGTCGTTTGTCGTGATGTCCTTGATGTGTTTATTCATCGAGGGCAACACGGTCTTTAGACACTCCCGATAGCGGGCCAAAGTTCTTTCAGCAAGCCCTTGCGTCACTTTCGCAACAAAGAATTTCTGCACAAGCTCAACATCGGACTGCTCGTATACGACAAGCCCTGTCTGCTTTGGTTGAACGTCATAATGCTGTAGCACTACGGTGACAAGGTCGGTGATGGTGCCGACTTCGGCTGGCTTGTAATGCTCAAGCAATATTGCTTTGATGTCATCTATGAAATCCATGTCACAGCTCGTCAAGGTTGAATAGTGAAAGTTGTATCGGCTGTTGTGGCTGCTGTTGTGGCTCGCTGGGTACCGCGACAGGTTCAACAACCGGTGTGTCAATCTTTACTGCTTGTTGTTCGCTGCCGTCATCGTCTTTCGGAGTAATAGACCTCGCATAGGCAAGGTTCTTGCGACACTCCAGTTCATCAGCCACACGGATAGACGGGATTGCACACGGGAACGGGTAACACATCTCGTTGATGACGTAACCGCCAAAGAAGTCCATCCTCAGCGCATCACGCCTCTCTACGATGCCGAACATGCCGTGCAGCATCATGTTCAGTGCACTCATCTTGCAGCTCAGCGGGTCGAGGTCACCCAGCACGAAGTAGTGGAACTTGTCTTTGTCGATATTCCCCCACATGGCCAGAGGCAGTCGCCCGCTGCCACATGCTGGATCGCAGACGAACGTCCGCTCTTTCGTGTATAGCATTTTGGCAATGCCGTCACATAAGCTCTCTGGCGTAAAGAACTGCCCCATGCTTGATGCCTTGTAGCCACTCTTGACTTTTTCCTCGTAGAGAGTACCGAAAGCGTCATACCAGCCCTTCTGCTCGATGTTGTGTGCGGTATCTTCTGCAATGAGTTTGAAGCATTCAAAGAACGTCTCATTGTCTTTCATCATCTCGTCAGTGATGACGATGAAGTCACATTCCTTTGAGCGGATATAGGCAGGGTCGAACCATCTTATCGTCCAGTCCAGCCATTGGTCAAACAGTTGGGCAAAGTCAGCACCACGTTTGTAAGCATAACCGCTCAACAACTTGTCAATATCTTTGATATGGTTCATGTGCAACAATGAAGCGAGTGCCGGCACGGATGCCGACACTCACAATGGATGATTACATGATTTACTTCTTGCCTCGCTTGGTGGTATTCTCGGGGGTGTCCAGCTGGTCGCAGATGGCCACCCTCAGGCCAGCCCTCGTCAGTTTGGGCAGGTAGGTGTCCAGCGCATGGTGTGGGAAACCTGCTATGTTGGTGGTCCCGTTGCGCTTGGTCAGCACGATGCCCAGTGTATTGCTCACGGTCACGGCATCCTGGAAATAGGACTCGTAGAAGTCACCGACACGGAACAGGATCACCGCGTCGGGATGCTTCTCCTTCATTTGGTTGTACTGCTCAGTCAGTGTTGACTGCTTGGGCTTGCGTGGCTTCTTCTCAGGTTTCTTCTTTCCGTCACGGGTGTAACCCATTTCGTCAAGCTGCTGCTCTATCTTAGAGGTCTTTTTGCTCAGCTCATTGGTATAGTCCTGTTCAATTTTGATGACTTTCTCACTGAACCACTCACTGGCAATGTCTCGTTGAGTGTCTGTGCTGCCATCATTGGAATTCAGGAACTTACGCAGATAATCGCGGATGATGGTGTTGCGTTGTTCGGGATGCTCCTTCACATAATCAAGAGCCACAGACGCTGGCGGCAACATTGAGTGACCAATCAACTTGGTACGCAGGGCATAGTAGCTGTTCTTGAGCATATATGCGGCAAGGACATTCAGCTCATTCTCGGTTAGTGGCTTGTCGCTCAAATTGTCAACATCAAACTCAAATAGTTTTGAGTAAGCCTCAGCCCTGTGCTCACGGCACTTGGACTCGGCTTTGTTTAGCTTTTCTGCAAGTCTCTGCGCCTCTGCACCCTCCTTGATTGTCTCGTTGGTCGCACCGGACAAATCCTTCTTGAAGTTGTAGTAGCGCATATCCAGATTAACGCCATCATAGTAGGTGCTGATGACAAAGCACTGGTAAACCTCATGATTGGCGAGCTTTTCTTTTAGCCGCTCGTCATCCTCATTATACCAGGAGTAGGAGTCAAAGACATCCTCTCGGTTAAATACCTCGTATCCGCGTTCACGGCACATGGCGCACAGCGCGTCAACATCGCTGGGGTATTTGGTATAATTGCTTGTGCTCTTAACAATGGCAATCTTGCCGAACTCAAGGGTGCCACCGGCTTTGACTATCTGCTTGGCCTTGGCATCAATGATGCTCATGAGGTAGTGGCGCGTCTTCTCCTTAAACTTCTCTCGGTTGGTGCACTTGGCTGTCTTGTCATCGCATTTCATCTCGTAGAACAGGCAACCAGCGTTCTTGGTGTTGAACTCACACCCGGAACACTGACGGCCGCAGCCGCCTTCGAATTTCGGGCGGTGTCCCTTCACCCATTCGCTGCTGCTGATGTAGCCGAAGATGTTGTTGCAGTAACGCTCTGCGCTGAACTTTGAGATGCTTGCGTCGTTCTTGTAGCGGTTGTAGAACTCCTTCTGCATATCTTCATCAAGTTTGCAGATGACCAAAGCCGCACCGATTGACATCACGCCGTCCTTGAGTTTCAAGGCCAACTCAGGGATGAGTGAGTTCAGTTTAATGCGGTCAAGCACGAAGCGGGTGGACTTGCCGAAGCGCAGGGCGATTTCCTCGGTGGTCTGGCCACGCTTGGCCAACTCGCCGAAGGCAAAGGCCTCCTCGGTGGGGTCAACGTCCTTCCTTTGCAGGTTCTCGGTGATCATCGCATCGAAGGCCTCATCGTCGGTGAGTTCCCTGACAATGCAGGGGATGGTAGAGGGGACTTTTACGCGGATTTTCTGATTGAGGAGGAAGGCCCGGTAGCGACGCTCACCGCACACTACCTCATAGCGGCTTACCGTGCCGTCCACGTTGAGCTGATCATCGACAGGTCGCACAGTGATGGGCTGGAGCAGCCCCTGGCGCCTGATGTTGTCGGCGAGTTCATGTAAGGCCTCCTCGTCGAAGGTCTTGCGGGGGTTCATCGCCGACGGCCTGATTTCATACAGGTTGATTTCTTGGATTTTCTCCATACTTCTTGGTTTTTAATTAGTTTGACTTGTAGTGTAAATGTGTCTCATTTACATCAGTAAAGTTAGTCAGTTTTGACAAGATTACCAAACAAAATGGCCACCATTTTTACACCATTTTTTCATGCGGATGGAGAGGAACCCTCGCTCCTCGCATTGCCGCAGCAGCTTCATCTGCTCCTCGTCCACCTCGCAGGGGCTCTCCCCGTTGATCGTGGTGTAGTTCGGGATGCCGAACTTCGCACGGATGGACCGGATGGCAGACGGGTCGCACTTTTTCCAATAGACTACGCACTTCATGGCAACGACCTCCATAAGATGTTGATGAAATATATCACAGCGTCTATCGTGTTGTTGATACGGCCGACGAACGCATACACCTCGATGACGGAGTGCATCTCGGGGAGGCCGCACTGTCGGCACCACTCCTCAGGCTTGACAGACGGCAGCTTGGTTTCCATAGCGGCTTGCGCCTTCTCAACCTCTTTCCTGTGCTGCTCGATGACGCGCTCACGCTCGTCGCAGAACTCATCCAGTGCGATGGTGATGCGCATCGGGTCTATCACACCGTAGAAGTGGCCGTACTTTCCAACCTTGAACTGGTAGAAGAACAACAGCAGCTCGGATGCCTTGAGGTCGTAGTGCTCGTTGACTATCGTGTTAGCGAGGAACTCAGCTTGGTAGTCGTTCAGCGTTCCCTTGGAGTTGGAATAGACAACCAACTCGAGGATCTGCTCCATGAGCCACGCCACGGGGAAGTTGTCGCCGTAGGCCTTCTTCATTACAAGAAGCGACGGGGACTTCTCGCTCAAGATTGCCAGTTTCGGGTTGCGGCCGACGACAAGCTGAGCCATCGGGCCGCACACCTTGGTGAAGTTCTCACGGCTTCCGAACGCCCGAAGCACGAGCATCGTCTTCTGCCGTAAGGCGGGAGATAGCTGCTGCATATCCGGCGACGAGGTTGGCTCGTTCCTGGCGGCGCGGGTCACCGCCGTTGTGATTTGTTGTGGTTGCATTGTAGTCGGGTTTTAGCGGGAACAGCCCGGCCCAGTTGTTGGCCATGGACTGCTCGACTATCGCCATCGCAATGTCGGGGTTGTTGCCGGACAGCTTCACGAGTTTGTTGTAGCACACCTTGAGCGACGCATCGCTCTTGTAGGTCTGCTTGCGCTGGTGCTTGTATTCCAGCCATGCCGTGAAGGCGGCCTCATACTCAGGCGCGACGACGAAGGAATATTTTTTGGTCTCTTTTTTCTTCTTTTTCAACCCCGGTGGCTCAAGCCCTGGGGGGACTATAGGGGGTATATCTACGTTAGTAGATATTTCTTTATCTTCTATTATATTCTTGTTATGTTGCCCATTTGCCTGCCCTTTTGCTTGCCCGTCTGCTTGCCCTTTTGGTCCGTTTTCCGATTGGTAAATATCATATTCACAAATTGTTATGATACTATATTTGCTTGCCCATTTGCTTGTTATATGGCCTGCCGTTTTGAGTGCCCCCAAAACCCGGCGCATTTGCTTAACGGACATCCTCAATTCTCTCGACAACGTGGACAATGACGTAACCAGTTCACCACGCTTGACAACAACACCATGCCATACCACATCTTTGTGATTGGCTTTCAAAAGAAGATAAATCCAAGTCCTGAGGATCAGCGGGTCAAAGAAGAACTCCCAGTCGAGCAGGGATGTGTAGGCCTTGATCCATCGCTCTTTCATCTGTACATCGGGTATTGGTCCATGACCTTGGCGATGTACGGCTCAGGGGCAAGCCCGAGGTACATACACACGGCGGTCACGAACTCAAAGATGCCGTGGCATACCTTATACACGCTGCCGTGACTCTCGACAAGCTGCTGCCATGCCTTCTGCTTGTCACTCTGCGAACCAGCAGACGCACCCTTGCGCTTCGGGGTCTTCATCTCGATGCACAACGTGGCCTTGCCGCCGCAGGGGAAAAGCAGTATCAGGTCAGCAACGCCGCTCACGGCTCCCTCATACTTCATCATCGCACCGGTCCTGCTGTCACGCCGCCCGCCGTTGGGGACGGCAAAGAGCAGGTCGCCGACATGGGGGAACGTCTGGCGGAACCAGCAGACACAGGTGTGCTGTATCTTGCTCTCGCTGTAGGTGCGCTCTATCTTCAGAATCTCTTCTTGTGTCATTGTCCTGTGATGTTATCAGAGCCTGTCCTGGAACAGGTTCATGGTGATGTTAACAATGTCCTCGTCAATCTGCGTGGTCGTTCCCGTGACCTCGTTGGCGATGTCCTTCTTGGTCTGTATGACCTTATACATGTAGCGGTCGATGGTCTTGGAGCCGAGGAAGTAGTAACAGTTGACGTTGTTCTTCTGCCCGTTGCGGTGGGCTCGGTCCTCGGCCTGCTCGCAGTCGCTGTACGTCCAGGGAAATTCGATGAACGCCACACGGCTGGCAGCGGTCAGCGTCAAGCCTGTGCCGCCGCTCTTGTAGTTGAGGATGATCAGCTTGCACTCGGGGTCGTTCTGGAACTTGTCCACGGCACGCTGCTTCTCACGCACGTTGTCGCTGCCGGTGACGGTAACGGCATCGGGGAACTCCTGCTTCAACGTATCGACAACCTCCTTCAGGTAGGCGAACAGTATCAGCTTCTCGCCACCGTCTATGACATCGTGGACGAAGTCGGCGACGGCATGTATCTTGCCCCTGGCCGCTATCTGCTTGAGGATGCCCATCTGCACCATGATCTGCCCGCGCATGGCACGCTGCACCTTGTCATCGTCAGCGTTCTTGTACGTCCGCAGGTACTTGATGACATCGTTCTCGGCATCCTGGTACTCCTTGCGGTTGGTGATGTCGCACTCGATGTACTGTCTGGACTTGTCGGGCAGCTGGGTGAGCACCGCTTTCTTCTCCCTGCGGAAGAAGCAGCAGTTCCACAGCCGCCAGTTCAGCTCCTTCATGTTGCTGGACATCTTAGGGCCGTCGCAGTAGCGTGAGACGAATTTACGGTAGCCCCCGAACTCATCAAGGCGGTTGAGTATCCTGAGCTGCTGGATGAGGTCGGTGTTGTTGTTCACCACCGGCGTACCCGTCAGCTCGAACACCCACTGCTTGCCCTTGCAGATACCCTCGACGAACTTGCTCTGCTGCGTCTTCGGCGACTTGCACTTGTGGCTCTCGTCGATGATGATGGACTTGAAGAGCTTGATGCGCTCATCAAACACGATGTGCCGCAAGGTCAGTTTGGCATGTTCCTTGATCTCGGTGACAAAGAACTTTTTCAGGCTCTCGTAGTTGGTGATGAACACGTCACACAACGACTGGCCGTCTGGCCTCTTCATTTCTATGAAGCGGTGCCAGTTGTAGCGGTTGTTGTCATCGAGGATGACGGCGTTGCGCCCGGCGAATTTTTTGAACTCTCGCTGCCAGTTGATTTTCAACGATGCCGGGCAGATGATGAGTGTCGGTAACGTCTCACCGTATTTCGCCGCCTCACGGTGGGCCTTGATGATTGCACATATCGCCTGCAACGTCTTGCCGAGTCCCGGCTGGTCGCCGAAGATGCAGCGCTTGTGTTGCAGGGCGTACTGCACGCCCTCCAGCTGGTACTGGTAAGGGTCGAGCAGCATGTAGTGGTCGCCATCAATGCCCGACAGCGTGGGCAGCTCGTAGGTGATGTCCTTGGCATCCTCCCGCCGCTTGACCTCGCTGCAATAGCGGTTGTTCACCGCCCATTGGGCAAGTGCCTCGACATACCAGCGGGCGTCGCGGTTGGGAGGGTAGAACGGGTCGTCCTTCTGCACGATCCATGCCCTGTCGGTGCCGTCCCACTTCGGATGCGATGGGATGCGCTTGACGACATCAATCATGCGCGGGTTGTAGTCGAACTGCAGCTTGAAGGTGTTGGGAGTCTCCGTCAGGAAGAACGGTCTCATGCGGTAACGGCTTCAGGCGCCTCCACCTTCTCGAACGGGTCACCCTCGTTGTCATTATCGAAGGGGATGTCGGCCACTACCATACCCCACTTCTTCTCGGTGAGGTAGAGCTGGCACTCGTAGATGAAGGCGTCAACGGTGTCTCTCAAGTCCTCGCAGCGCTCGTAGGACTCCATCTCGGGGTCGAAGCCGGTGAGCGGTGCGGTCACGTTCAGCACCTTGCTGGTGGCCAGGGTGCGCTTGCCGATGAGGACGCACTGACGGTCGAGGTCGTCGGTTCCGGTGATGGAGACGCCAGTCACCGAGATGCGGTGAAGCAGTTCCTGTGTCTCGTCGCCTCCAGGATTGCGCCAGTCGATCATCGGCGCCTCACGCTGTTCGGTCAACTCGGCAAAGTAGGGGATGAGGGCGTTAAGGCGGTTACGCAGGTCCTCATGCACGATGTTCTTGCCCTTCATGGTGACGTCGTTGCCGTCATCATCAACAAAGGCGACCTCCAATGTGCCGCCTTTGGTCAGTTTAGCTTTTGTAATCTTCATTGTCTGATTGTAATTAAAGGTTATCTATAACGATAATGCTGTATAAATTCCTGATAGTACCTGTCAGCCGGAAGCGGCAGGGTGATGCCCCATTCGGTCGCGGCATCGGCCTGCACCTTGTTCATGAAGTCCGTCATCTGGACGGTGTTCAGTGTGCTTGTGCCGCCGACCACCGAGAAGCGCTTGCGGCCGAAACTGGCCTCACGCATCAGGAACTTGGCGCAGTAGTAGTCGTGCCAGTCCTGTTTCTCGGTGCCTGTGTTGTCCTCCATGCACTTGAACCACATCCACATGAGCGCGTTCTGGCTCACCGTCCGTGGCTCGGTCTTGCGTTTGATGGAGAGGACATAAACCCCGTCACGGAGAAGTGAGCACAGGAAGTCGAAGGACTTCTCCATGGTCACTTTCCCGTCACGTTTGGTGAGTATGTAGTCCATCAGTAGGGCAGGTCGCTCACCCCAGGGCCTTGGAAAGGCTGCTGCGGCTGTTGGTACTGCTGTTGCTGCTGCATCGGTGCCGCTGCACCTGGTAGCGGCGCGGGTGCGGGCTGCTGGTATTGCGGCTGCTGATAGGCAGGCTGCGCGGGTGCGGGCTGAGGCTGATAGCCTTGCTGGTATCCCTGTTGGCTCTGCTGCGGCTTGTCGCACAGCTCGAGGTTCTCGATGACCACCTCGGTGCGGTACTGCTTGGTGCCGTCGCGGCCGTCCCAGCTGCGTGTGGTCAGCTTGCCCTCGATGTAGATTTTTGAACCTTTGCGGACATAGCGCTCGCACACGTCTGCGATGCCTCGCCATGCCACAACATTGTGCCACTCGGTGCGCTCAGGCACCTGTGTTCCGCTCTTGGTGGTATAGGCTCTGTCGGTGGTGGCCAGCGTGAACTGGGCGACCTTGACGCCCTGCACGTCTCTTATTTCGGGGTCCTTGCCGCAGTTACCAAGTAAAATCACTTTGTTAACGCTCATTTCTCTTTCAGTTTAAGTGTGAAACTCCCCGACCTGAGGCTCTCTTTGCTGTACTCATGGTAGAGGTCGGGATGGTCTACCTTGAATTTCTTTGAGTCAAACGACGTGACGATGCTCGACGCGCCGATGGTGGCCTTGAAGCCGTCGCACTCGAACGACTTGATGCCGTGCTCAATCATCTTGGCCTTGAGCCCCTTCTTGAACTCGTCCATGGCCTGCTCGATTTCCTGTGCACGCCTCAGCAGGTTGGTGATGGTCTCAATGGTCTGCTTGGTGACGATGTCGTTTTGCTCGACATTGGCAGGCAGCGCCGTGCCCTTCATGATGGAGAGCATGTCGGGGTCGCCCGTCCACTCATACTTCCAGCCGTAGTTGAACGTGGCCTTGGTATTCTTCAGCAGGGCCTCAACGAAGTCGTTGGGCTGGCGTTCGATAATCCAGAACTCGCCCTCGTCATGGCGCAGCCAGTTGGCCGCGAGTCCTTCAACCTTGCGTCCCGTCTGCCGCTCGTACAGGAAGGCATAGATGCTGAGCTGCCATGAGAGGTACAGCTTCAGCGCTTCCTTGCCACCAGGGTAGTAGTCCAGATTGTTTGTCTTGGTGTCGACCAGCCAGTCACCGCCTGTGGAAATCTTTTCCCACACGTTGTCGATGTTGGACGCATACTGCTCCTCATCGCTGATGGTGTACTCGTTGGCGATGGGTCTGAAGCCTTCCTTGTGCCGGATGTAGGTCTCAAGTTCCTGCGACACATCGAAGGGTCCGAAGACCTGTGTGCCGTAGTTCTTGGTGACCACCTCGACAGCGGGGTGCTTGGTGTCCTTGATGCCGATTTCGTCGTAGAGCTCGATGGACTTGTGCACGGCCGAGCCGTATGCTCCAGCCCTTGGGATGGCCACTTGCTTGACGAAGTCGTTGGCATCAGGGTAAACGCCGAGGTCGAGTATCGCGTGGATAAGTCCCGTGATACCGCTCAGGCGCTTACCCTCCAGCCAGTAGCCGTGAGGGTTTTCCTCAAAGACTACTGGCGAAACGGGTAATTGGATTGTGCTCATGATTGCTGCAACTCGTTAGCCTTCTTGACGCAGGCGTTGTAGAACTCGGTTCCCTTGACGCACATAGCGGGGAACTGCTGTGAGTATTTCGACCATACGGCGCCGTACTCGTCATTGGTCTTGGCTGCTGCAAGGTCGGCAAGTGCCTGTTTCAAATCGGCACCGGTGAAAGCAATGCCCTGCGTTCCTCGTGATTGGGTCGCCTGGCTTGCCTGACCCTCATCCCTGTACTTCGAGTCGCCGGGGTTGAGGTTGTTGCCGTCCTTGACGTAGTAGATGTCTGCTGCGATGCCGAGTGACTTCATGGCGACGCTCATCGCATCGGTGAGGCTCATCTTGTAGCACTCGTCATTGACATAGGGGCCGCTCTTCTCCATGGAGACGAAAGACGCGCCGCCAATGCCGGGGATGGCCTCAGACCACTCACCGTCCATCTTGATGTAGAGATTGATCAGCGTGAACGCCTTGACTTCGTTGCCGTGGGGCTCAAGCCACTGCTTGACGATCTCGTATCGCCAGCCGAAGCCGACGACACCGAAAATCTCTGTCATGCGCTTGATGCGGTAGACAGGGTTGATGTCGCTCTTTCCTTTCAGGCGACCACTCATGATGGGTTTGATGGCGCTCTCTGGCACCAGTCTCGCTCTCTCATAGACTGAGAGGTTCTGGGCAGTCTGCTCGTCGATGGGCTGCTGCTCTCCTTCTTTTTTCTTTGCCATAATCGGTTTGGTTATTGGTTTGACTTGTGAATTAACTCACTGTAAAGTTAGTGAGAAAAAGCGGATGTCGGGCAACGGATTGTCCGCCATTTTTGCGCCTTAACTCTTGTTGACGTTTGCCCCGAAGTGCTCCTGCCACTGGTCGAAAACCTTGCCTAAGGTCTCCTTGAATTTGGCGAAGTCGCGGTCGTGGATGAAGATGCGCTTGCGCGTCCCCTTGCCGCCCTCCGTCGGGGCCTCGACGATCTGCAGGTAGGGGTCGCCCTTCACGTCCTCTCTGGCGTCGAAGTAGTACACCCTTGTGCCTGCGAACAGCTTCTCGGTGAAAATTACGTTCTCCATTGTGATGATGATTAGGTGATGATATATCGTTGCCGGGAATGGGCGGAATTGAACCGCCTGCTCGTTTCCTGTATTACCTTCAGCCTTGCCCATGGTGCTGCTCTTCATCCCGGTGTTCCCTCCATTGCCTCTCGGCAGGGAGGGCTTGTGTTTGTTGCTCAATTACATTTCCTCTCGCAAATTTGCGTGAGAGTCAATGCGGGGGATTGCTCCCCAAACTAATCAAAAATTAATAACTCTCATCTATCCATCAATTTATCCCCGTCCTTTCCGGGGGTTCTAAGTTAATAAAACAATGATGAATAAATAAAGCCTCACTGGACGAGTCCAGCGGGGTTGCGTTTTCCTCTGCAACTCGAGGTGATGAAGCCCGCGAGCCTCACGGCTGGCGGGGAACAGTAACTATATCAATTATCAACACAAAAAGTGTCTACAATGCCAGTCGCAGACCAACGTGGTCTGCCTTAAATGTCGGTGCGCCCATGTATCTATAAGCGCTACGGCACTCTTTAACCGGACGCGAATAGGCTCCACCTCGGTAAACACGCCATGTGCCAGTCGCAGGGCCAGTCGGGTCGGTCTGGTGAGATGATGGATATGGGTTTTGATACCAGTCTTGGCACCACTCAAACACATTGCCGCCCATGTCGTACAGGCCTAACTCGTTGGGCAGTTTTTGTGCGACAGGATGGGTCACACTTACTGCGTTTGAGATGTACCAAATGTATTCCTTTGGGTCGCCATCCGTCGGTGCAGCAACACCAGGGAATGGAAATCCTTGGCTCTTGTTACCACCTCGTGCAGCAAACTCCCACTCGGCCTCGGTGGGCAGTCGGAACTGACGGCCGGTCATCTCGTTTAACTTGGTGATGAACGCTTGGCAATCGTTCCAGGAAACGCGCTCAACAGGTCGGTTGGGGTCGCCGGTAAACCTGCTGGGGTTAACGCCCATCACTGCCACCCATAACGCTTGGGTGACCGGTGTTTCGCCGATGTAGTACTCCTTGGTGAGTGTCACTTCATGCTGCGGTCGCTCGTTGGTTCCGCTCCCTGTCTCGGTTGAAGGACTGCCCATCGTGAATGTCCCATGCTTGACGGGAATCATCTTGAATGTCACCCCGTTGACGGTGGTCTTGCCGTCCCATACGGGAGTGAGGTTGAGGGATGCGTCAATGGTGTCGGCAAGGTCTCCAATATCGACCCTTCCGTCCTTGTTTACATCGTACTCTGGTGACTTATCCCCTTTGAGGAGTGCGCCAGTCATCTCGTTGACATCGTGGATGTCCACTTTGCCATCGTTGTTCACGTCTGCATTAATTTCGCTCATTGTTGTAGAAAATTTATGTGGTTAATAATTAAAGTTCAATCTCTTTATCTATGCCTCGCTCCCTCAGCAGGTGTTGCAGGGTGTGGACATATAACATCCCAGGTTTGTACGAAATTTGAATTGAAAATGCTCCGTGGCGATGTAAGTCAACTACTGTTTCTCGATAGTGAAACCCAATCCTAACGTGTGCATTACACTTATCTTCTGGAATAAAATAGGACTCACCATAGGTGTGAAACCCGTTCTTCACCAAGATTTCCTCGGTGAGAGGGATGGGTACAAGGTCTTTGATTTCGGCTTCGCCATACCAATTACCATATATTTCCGACTGGTAGTCGGCTTGTGTTTGTACCACATCATTGTATATGGCAGTTATCATAAAAGGGGCATTATAATCAACGGATTTAAACCAGTCCCCGACCATCAGTTCGTTAACCTTCATTGTTCGCCTCCTTTCTTTTTCAATACAACCTCTACCTTATATCCGTCTTTGATGTGTGAGTCGAACTCAAACCCGAAAGAGCCATCCCAAGACCTTTTGTTGACATACCAGTCAATCAAACCAAGTATCTCATTCTCGGTTATCTCTTTGCGGTCAGCGGTCATTTGGTTGGGATTGCGCTTGCTTTGCTTGCCGATGTAGGCATTGAACAGCGCACAACAAATTTGGTAGTCTTTAGCTGGCATCGTTTCCTCCTTTCTTGACTGGCGGTTGAGGGAGCGGCATCCAGTGGGTGATAGTAACGAGCCTACGCCATTTACCATCCCACAACGCAACATCAATCTTTGAGTTCAAGGTTGGTGTTGCCACAAGATACCAACCAGTTTCTCTCGGCAGTTCATCCTCCACGCTCACCCATGCGGGGTGGGAGTCTGCCCACTTTGCGCCGTCAATAAAACCATAATAGGTGTCGCTCCATTTAGAAGGATGGTTATATTGGTTAGCACGTTGTCTTGCCGCTTCTTTTATTTGTTCTTCTCTTGCCATAACTCACTGCATCAAAGAATCAATCAAAGCCGTCACATCGGCAATGGTCACCTCACCGTCACCGTTCACATCACCTGCCTCCCTACCGAGGCAAATGACACTCTCGCTATCGACATCAAGAACTCCGTCAACGCACTCCTCATACTCCCTTGAATCGGGGCCAGCGGCAAGATAGCCAGCGAGCCTAATCGAGCCGCCCACGAAGCCATGCTCGACCTTGACCTTGAGGATTGCCATTTCAAGGCCAATGCCTGCCTGCCACTTGACGCTTCCGTATGGTGTGCCATCGGACTCATAGCCGAGTTCCATCAGCTTACACCTGCACCACGACCCATCGGTTTCCCAAAATGGAGAAACCTTGTGAGGCTCACCGCTTTGGTCGAGATAAACTGGAATGTCAGCCCACGACCCCATAACCCAGCCAAGCACGTCAATGCCGGGGCTTGCCTCGACCACGTTGATGTGGAACTCGTCATAACTCTTATCGCTGGAGATGCAGACTTGGACGTAGATAATTTTGTCCCAGTCAGACATGCTGATTCTTACCTGCCCAGCGGGGAAGCCACGCTCGATAAGTTTGAAACTGGTTTCGGCTGATGCCGTAACGCTGATTAATACCAGTGAGATAATCAATAAAATCTTCTTCATAGTGCTGTTATTATTTAGTGGTTAATAAAAAAGTCAAAGAAACCCGCCGTGCATCACTGCGGGGCGGGGAGTGAGTGTAAAAATGTAGATTATAAATTGATTGATATGATGAATAGTGCCCCACGTTTCCGTGGTTATAGTCAGCAGGGTGTGCGAGACTTTTAATTCCAGTCGGGCATTACTGCACCAACCACCCTGCTGTGATGAGATGAGGGATGTCGTTGCACCCCTCGACATTGTGGATAAATCTGTACGACTGCAACCATGGCCGTGCGCTCTCATGCCCACTGGTTAATATGGTTGGTTAATCGCTCCCCGAACCCGTCGGGGGGTGTTCCACGGCTCGCTGCCGTTCCCTCGTAAAAGACGCTGCTGCCCGCAGCTGGGTGATGAGAACCCCGTTCCATCCTCACGGACACCGGGGGATAGGAAAACATCCATAAATCAATCAACTAAGTAACATTGAATAAAAACCATTGAAAACCTTGTGTGCTCTGCCCGAGCAGGGTGTTGGTGCCGCCTCCTCGCTTCCCAGCGACAGGCGGGGTTGTTATTCCAGTTAGCAAAAATTAATGTCCGCTTGGGGTGTCATTGGATTCCGACGCCCACCCCAAGACTTTAGGCTCCTGCAAGTACCCCGCAGGACGGGGTTGGCTCATGGAGAAGTGCGGAAGGTTCAAAGCGTGCCCTTGCGGGTGACGGACTGCCCACCTGCCCTCGCGGTAACAGGCTTCTCCATGTGATGATGCCGCCCGTATCTCCCGACAGGGGCGGGATGTTTGTAAAACCTTAATAAATTAACATTTATGAAAAACTGTTATTCTTAGCTGCCCTATCCCCGGGCCGGGGTGATGATGCCCGCGTGCCTTCACAGGCCTGCGGGGGATAAACACGTTTAATCACTTAAAACTATAATTAAAATGAATAAGAAAATTATGTCCATGCCCTACGCGGGCCGCGTGATGTTTACCCGCTATACCTGTCACAGGGGAGCGGGATTGTTTAACTAATCCATTCTGTTATGTATGAAAAAACTTTATCAGTGTGGCCGCGCCCGGACTCGAACCGAGGGACAAGGCAGGGATGCGAAACGCCTCGCCCTTCCAAACTGGCCAGTCGAAAACCCCGCCGCGCTTCCCAGCGAAGCGGGAAACCATTTATTATTGTTTAACCAATACTTATTCATAACACATCATTAAACTTATGAGAAAATTTCATGCCCTTCCCGGTGCCAGGTGATGAGGCCCATGCGCTTCCCAGCGGATGGGGTGACATAAACTACTTAAATCCCAAAACTAAAATCATGAAAATCATTACGCTTAGTGGGGACACGCGGAGTCGAACCGCTCCCGACCGCCGCTTTCCGAAAACCAAAGAATGATCATCACGGCCGGGCACCCTTAGCCCCAAGTAAAAATGCCCGGCCAGCTGTCGGTGCCGGGCATAACATGATTATTAATAGTTTGTTTGTTTGGAATAGACACCCTCACGGGCTATTGTGATGCCGGTGGGATTCGCGCCCACGCTCATTGGCCTGTTATCATCCCGTTGCCTCGGTTACGGGCTTACGGCATCCAGCGAGGACTAAAACGCGATGTCCTCTTCGTCATCGTTGAACACTTTCAGTTCAGGCATCCTGCGCTCCCACCGCTTAGCCAGCCTGTACACGGCATAGCCGATGATGACAGCCGCCACCTTGGTGAGCAGCAGCAACAGGAAATCGTCGCTGTCAGCCATGGCCAGCAGCAGGGCCAGCGCGGCAAGCAGCGTGATGGCGACAATGCGCCAGTTCAGAAGGATTGACATGTACTTCATTATCTTTCGGTTTATCGGTTTGACTTGTTATTTCCTCATGTTCCTGCAATGCCTCAGCACATCGGCAGCATTGCAGTACCAGCGGCCGTTCTGCCTGACGGACTTCTTGTCGGCGCGTATCTCGCCGCTCTCGACGAGCCTCACGAGACGGGCACGGCCACCGACGATGCGCGCGGCCTCGGTCTTGCAGAATGTCTTGTCAGCCATAGCCAGCAGGATGTTCTCCAGTTGGATCGCCGCGGTGTTCATGCCGTCCTGGTTACGGTGACGGTACCATTGTCGATGTCCGTCGCGGTGGTATACTTGACACCGCGAGACCTCTCGGGAGCGAGGTGTCCATAGATGGTGGTGCTCAGCGACGACTTTTTTTCGATGGGGAGCACCAGGGTGCCGCCCACCTCAAGGTCGCGGAGCTGTTGCGTGAGTTTAGGTTTGTCTTTGCACATAATATCAAGAATTGGTAAATAATTTGGACTGGCGACAGGACTCGAACCTGCATCTCTGGCTCTTGCGAGCTGTGCCCGTGTTGCCGTTAACGGCCTCCCTATCGCAGGAGAGGCTTCGGGCTACACCAGCCTATATTCAGTGAATTAAAAAAGGGTTCATTACTCATAGGTGGACTTCGCACGCCACCTATCTCGTGGCCAGCATCACCGCCAACCTGTGGACTCTCCACTTTGCGTGACGGCTTACTGGACTTGCCGCAGGCACGGCCTTTCGCTCTCGCTCGGATGTCACTCTTATTGCGTTCACTGCTCGCCCGTGAGGGGTCATGGCGGTTAGGCTACTTTCCTGCCTGCTCATCGCTCGGGTTACATCAGGGATGATGCACTTCCAGCGGATTGCCAACATGTCAAGGGACTCTACTTTGGCGCCCTTGCGGGCTTCTTGTTCCGCTTGTCGGGATTACACCGACGACCTCTCACGGGCATGTGAGCGCTCTCTTGTGGCTGAGCTAAAGCGGACTATCAGGTTGGTTTGTTTGACTTACGGCGGGTTACTTGGCGAGCTGGTAGAGCAGCGAGTCGAGGTCGATGCTGTTACTCTCGAACAGCAGCTCATACACGTCACCCAGCTTCATCTCCTTGGATTCAGTGACGGCCAGCAGTGCCCTCTTGAGGATTTCTGCCCTGCGGAAGGACTGCAGGTTGTGCTTCTCAGCCGTGTCAGCCTTGGCGAGCGCGTCATCACGCTCCTTCTCCAGTGCGGCGATGCGCTTGTGCGCCTCTTGGAGTGACTGTGCCACGTCAATAGCGGTCTCGGTTACCTGGGTGTTCTCGTTCTCGGGTTGGGTGGTTTTGTTCTCTTGATCCATGACGTTTGATTTTTTGAGTTATACGTTTGCGAATTACAAACAAATGCGCTATATTTGTGCGTTAGTTTGTTTGTTGGTGCAAAGATAGTACGGATTGGTACAATTTTGCAAACTTTTTAGTGAAAAAGTTGTACGCATCGGTAATATTTAACTTTTATTTACACTTAAATAGTTTGTTTGTTATGGTATCAAGAATTAAAAAACTGATTGAAAATCAGGGCGCAAGTGTCCGCAGTTTCGCTATCTCATGCGGAATCAATTCTCCGACCCTCGACCGACAATTAAAGGGCCGCATGGCACTCAGCCTCGACACCGTGAATAAAATACTGGCGGCTAACCCGAACCTGTCTGCCGAATGGTTGATGAGGGGAGAGGGTAGTATGTCAAAGCTGGATATTGTCAACCAGGCAGACGAAAGGGTTGCTAAATTTACTGCATCAATGAGAGAGATGTCGGTAATTATTGATGAGAAACAGGCCATCATCGAATCTCTGCAAGCAGAAATAGAAAAACTCAAGAAACAACATGTTTAACAATTAAATAACTACGTTATGATTTCAATTATTGGTATTATTCTTTTGGTGGCTCTCATAGCCGCATTGGTGAAACCAGAGAAGGTGTTGCCGTTCATCAAGGCGTCAAACACGATAAGGCGGATTTTGGCCGTTATCGCATACCTTGTGTTATTTGCAATCGTCATGAACATCTGGAGTAAAACCGACAACTTCAAAGAAACAGTTGCCGAGGCAAATGCCCAGAACAACCAAAAATGGACCGAGCATGCTGTCATGGACTCTACACACATGGCAAATGGCTATTTCTCTGCCGACAGCTCAAAGTCCACACTCGAACTCGCTGCCAAGTTTGAGGAACTTGCGGCGATCACCGCTAAGTCTGACTACAAGAAGGACGAGATTACGGACAGCGCAGTCATCATGTTCGCCAACCGCAACTCAAACACGGCACTTGAACTCACGGCCAACCTGCAAAAATCTTATCGTGCCAGGTATGCCGAGCTGTTGGGCAAGGAACTGTGGGAAAACAACATCAAGGTGCATACCTCCAATGGCGGGAAGACAATCACCTTTGTCGGTGGAATGTTCGCCAACAACAAGAATATTGCAGACTTCCAAAAGAAGATTTACGGCAACCTGTATGCCTATGGCTTTGAGAAATCACAATACAAGTGGATTGAGCACGACCCCGAAATAGTCGAGTATAAGATTGAATAATTACCGAATTATTGTCGCGCCAAATAACAAAATTCACCTAAACACCGATATTTTCTGCTATTATGGCTTGATTATTGAAAAATTTCCGTACTATCGGCGGATTTCCTGCCATAAAACGCTAAAATGCTGAACTTTTCGGTACTTAGGTGGTAATAATAACCGAAAAACGGCCCACCAGTGAGCCGCTGCTATTGTCGGAAAATTGTCGAAAACATCAGATTTATTACCGTTTTATTGTCGAAAATTATGGCTACTTTAAGAACTGTCATCGTGCCCACGAAGGCACTCAAGGACGGACGGCACAAGGTCCGTATCTCCGTCGCCCACAACGGGCAGACCCGCTACATCCCCACCAATGTCATCATCGACAGCGCCCGCGAGTTCAAGCACGGTATCGTCGTCGGCAGGGGTGACGCCTCGTACCTCAACACCAAGCTGCGCACGCAGGTGCAGAAGCTCCAGAACGCCATCGACGAGCTGGAGTACGCCGACGGGCTGTCATGCTCGGAACTGGTGTACATGCTCACCAACTCGGACCTGGACCGGCACAAGAGCATCGCCGACGTGTTCACCAAGTACATGGACATGGCCAACGTCTCAGACGGCACCAGGGCGACGTACGCCGACCATTTCAAGTGCATCGCCGCATATACGGGTGACGGCTACATGATGGAGCGCATCAACCACCTTACCGTTGTCGGGTTCCACAGGCGCATGCTCGACAAGGGCTACTCGGCCAACACCAGGCGTGACCGGCTCGTGTTCCTCAACCAGCTCATCAACTTCGCCAGGCGCTGCGGCTATGCCGTGCCAGCATCGGACCCGTTCTCGGGTTTTGACCTGCCATCGCCCGAGGTCAGGCAGTCATGGCTCACCGTGGATGACGTGAGGCGCATACGCGATGCGGAGAGCAAGAGGAAGAACGTGCAGATCTGCCGGGACTGCTTCATGTTGAGCTACTACCTCGGCGGCATCAACATCGTTGACCTGCTGGCGGTGGACTTCGACGAGTGCGTGGACACCATCCGCTACGAGCGCACGAAGACCAGGAACAGGCCGAAGATGAACAAGTACGTCGAGTTCACCATTCCCGACGAGGCCAAGCCGATCATCGAGAGGTACAAGGGCCATGACGGCCGCCTGTTCTTCGGCGGGAAGAAAAACGACTCGAGACTACACAGCGTCTTCGACTGCTATATGTGGCAGCTCGCAGGGATTGCCGGTGTCAAGCACCTTATTTATTATAGCGCGCGCAAGTCTTTCGCTCAGCACGCCTTCCAGCTCGGGGTGGGTGAGAGTGTCGTGGACTTCATCCTGGGCCACAGGGTGGACAAGGTGAGCACTTCCCTCTACAGCTATATCAGCGTAACCCCCGAGCAGGCGAGCGCCGCTGTGAGGCTCGTATGCGATAATTTGAGGGGTGAAATTTTGGAGAATCCGAAATAATGCCTATCTTTGCGGAATCAATATTCGGCTGTACTTCTTTAGAACGGTTCAATATTGGTTTGACTTACGGCGCGGTGGGTGGTTCCCCGCGCCATTTTTATATAGGAAAAGCCGCCCTTGTAAGGCGGCTCGCTTCGTAGATGATAGTCTGGTATTACACGATGTCCAGTTTCGCTCCCAGGGCGTCTGCAATCTTCGAGAGGACATCCAGTCCCGGGGAGTACATTCCACGCTCCATGCGGCTGACGTTTGCCAGTGTCACGCCTGACGCCTTGGCGAGGTCGCCCTGTGTCATGTTCTTCTCGGCGCGCAGCTGGGCGATGCGACGGCCGATGCGGATGCGGTGGGTGTTCTCTGGGCGGATTTCTATGCCGTTCTCATCAATGTAGTTCATTCCTGGATCGGTGGTCTCGCAATACACGTCACCTGGCTTGTCGGTAGCGGTCAGTGTACGGAAGTAGAAACCGTGTTTCTTCTTTGCCGCCGTGAGCTGGTGGGCGACTTCTGGACTGCAATAAAATCTTGTTACCATAGTTTTTGGGTTATTGTGGGGCGGCTCATCACCGCCCCTGGTTAATGTTTAGCGGCACATCTCGATGATGAAGGCCCTGTCGTCCTCGCTCAGCTCGTAGTTCTGCTGCATCTTGATTGAGATACACTCCTTGTGGCCCGCAATCTTGATGGCTTGCTTGTCGCACGCAGGCTCGCCGCGGCTCAGCAGGAAGCGCACTACGCTGTCGAGTTGCTTCTTCAACTCATAGATGGCCTTACGTTGGTCGTTCACCTCTTCGGTGATGGCGTTGGCGACCTCTGAGTTGCCGAGGTTGTGCTTCATGTAGTCCTTGCAGAAGACCTGCTTGTCGAGGTTACAGGACATGTACATCGGGTTGATGACGGTGTTAAATACGTTCTCATCTACACTCTTGCCCGTCAGGGCTTCAAATTCTTGTTGTAACATAATCGGTTGGTTTTATTGGTTTGACTTTGTTTATTACGATGCAAAGATATATCTAATTAAATAAATAACCAAACATTTTTCAAGATATTTTATCTAATCAGATAATTTTTGTTGTTTTCGGTAGGAAATGGGCGCATCATCACGACGCGCCCACCTCATCAAGCGCCCATCATCATCACTTCTCATCATCACAGGACGCTCGCTCTTATTACGCCCATGGGCTGGAAAAGTTCAACCACCGGAAAGAAAAGTGGCCACGCTTCCCAACGCAGCCACATCGTTCAAACTCAAATAAATCTATTTATCATGAATCGGTGAAAATGTAGTCAGAATATCCTTAATTTGATAACTCCTCCCACAAACAGCTCGGCCTTGTCTGCTGGCATCTTGATGACACCTCCACGCAGTCCAACAGCGAAGCGGCTGTCTCTAATCTTATATGTGAGGTCGCCGAATGCGAATGTGGCCATGTCCTTCTGTGTGGTGAGGTAGTCAGCACCAGCCTCAACGTCGAGCGACAGCCTATTGGGTGGCTTGCTCACCACCACTCGCTCAGTGATGAGCGTTTCTTTTTGATACACCTTGATTGAATCCAGTGAAGCCTCATAGCCCGAAATCCAGGCATCATACTGTTCTGATGAGTAGTGCTTGCTTGTGATGGGGATTTCGACAAGTGCCGAGTCTTGCGGATGTTCGGAACTGCCGAACAACTGCCACTGCGAGATGGTGTCGGTGCTTGCGGGATAGGGATTATCCACGCTCTCCTTATTCCCCGATGCCTTCGGCAGTTTCATCGGCAACCATCGGATGACCGTCCTCACGGGTGTGCTGTCCTTCGGTTCGGGTGCGATGTCGGGAATGGTGTCAATCGTCGTTGTCGTGTCCCTGGTAACGCTTTCGACGATGGGCTGGTCGTACATACCTTTCGCCATAAAAAAGCCGCAGAGACCGCCCGCAACGAACCAGAACGTGGCGAATAATGCCAATGCTAATGATGTCTTTTTCTTGTTTTCGCTCATAGTGTATAGAGATTAGGTGAATATTTTGTCCAGCAGGCAGCAGACGAATGTGATGGCGATGATGATGACCGCCACGATGAGCGATATGCAACCCCCTCCCAATATCGCCCGCTGCTGCCGTTGCTGGTTGTCGTTCATGAGTAGTAGTACAAGAGTTGGTTGTTCTTCTTGCCCGCACGAGGCAGGGACACATGCACCCACTTGGGGCAGGTCTTGCTCCCGTACTCCCAAATGAGTTGCCCGACCTGTATCTTCCCGCTCTTGACAAGTTGGGCGATACAGGCGAAAAGTTTGCCGTTGTCCTTCGGATTGTTCGCCTTGATGTCGGCTGCTTGGCCGAGCAGGTGCTGCGACCCTTTGACACCACCAACGGCAGCGTTGAGCCGTGGGCAGCGGTAGCCGCTTGATATGACTATCGGCTGACCCCATGCGTCACGGATAGGCTGGAGTATCTCAACCGCCAGCCGTTGCAGACAAGCCTTAACCTCGGCATTCGGTGTGTTGTTGATGCCGTGGTTGTTGGCTGTGATTGAGAATGTCAGTTCCTCAAGCGTGAAATTTTTTGATAAATTCATTTTAGTTCGATTTTAGTCCGATTTTAGTTCGATTTTAGTCCGATTTTAGTTCGATTTTAGTCCGATTTTAGTTCTTTCCAATTCTCTAAACATTGGAAAGATCAACCTTCATTATCATTCATCAGTTTCATCGTTTCCTCCTTCCGCTGCCTTGTCGATGATGTGTTTGGCGATTTCCACGGCCTGCTCCTTCTGCAACACATCGGCCACGACCTTGATGGCATGATTGAAGTTGCTGCGGGTCTTCTCCTCGGCCTTTTCGTGCATTGACCATATCTCAACGATGCACAGGGTTATCGACACAAGTATAGAGGCCAGCGGCACACAATGGATGGATGTTGTCGAGAACTGCGCCCAAACGAAATGGATGAGCGTGTCAATGCCAGCACTGATAAACAACACTCCCTCATAGAGAGCGAACTTGGTTATCGACCTGCTGAACAGGTACGATGTCCGTGCCTCGCCTCTCAGCTTGGCCTTGCGCCAGCCGAAGGCTGCATCCATAGCCATCGCACCGATGACTACACACATTGCCACGACCACGATGAGGTACATGATGGGCAGGCCCTTGATGATGTGCATATAATCTCCTATCATAACTTACCCCTTTCCGAAATGCAAGCCCACGATGAACAAGGCCACGAGGATTGCGCCTATGACGGTGCAGCCCCAGTCCCACCAGTCCCAGCGGTTGCCGTTGATGTGGTAGTCAAAATACTCCTTCATGCTCGCTGCGATGATGCCGCTTGTGATAGCAGACCACAACCCAGCGAACAGGTTTAAGCTCTCAAGGTATGGGGGTAGTCCCACCGCCACTGCGATGATGACACCCGCCAATAGATGTAGTTTCTTGTCGTTCATAGTTGTATCCCTAATTGATGAATTAATGCCATATACACACTGATGACCAGCCCAACCTCGACCCGCCATTTCCACCTTTCTCGACCACAAGCGATGCACATGACGAGCGGCAGCAGGCACACGCTGTCCATGACCATGACCCAGCCAGTGAGCAGAACGAATGCGGCGATAGCGGCGACCATGTGAACCCGCCTGTCGGCCTTGTCGTAGAGGTTGGCACCGCCACAGATGGCCACGGCGAAAAGTCCCAAAGCTGCGAGCCATTTCCACGGCTCTGGAGTGACCTCAAGCATTGGCGGTAATAAGAGTAACTGTGACCAAAGGGTCACGAGCAGCAGCCACCGCCACTTGGAGGCGAGTGCTGAAAAACTCGGCTGTGTGCCTGCCGTGAGAGACATGGCGCACATCAGCACCGCAAAGGCGAACATCGCTATGTATGTGACTTCAACCATTCGGGTGTCAAGATTAATTGTTGAGGATAACCTGCCGTGATGTCGTAGTCCTCCACGGCCTCGATGGTGTCGAGGGCCATGACCGCCGCCTTGTGCGCCTCGGTGACGTTGAGGGCCTCGGCTGCATAGACCTCCAAGGCGTTGAGCATGGCCAGCCATGCGGCAGTCGGGAAGGTGAACTCATGCCCGCCAAACCACTTGGTCACGGTCTCAGCGTTTTGCGCTTGGTATGCCTCGATACTGATGCGCAAGGTCTGCCGTGTCGGTGCGTCAAGCCACATGGGGATTTCGCCCAAGGTGAACGAGTTGACGGCATCACTGCTGTCATAGGCCATGATAGCGGCCACCTTGTCGGCGATGGACTGCGCAAGCAGTTCTTCTGCGGTGGGGATGTACTCGTGATAGCCAGCCTGAAGGATGATGGCCTCGCTCGGCTGGAGGTATGTCGTGTCGCCGATGGTCAGCGGACGGCCATCGTAGAAATCTCCATTGTCGTTGATGTAGCGTTTCATACGTTCTTGCCTTTAAAAAGATATTCTCCTGTCGTTTTGTCCAACATATATGCGTTATCAATCTCACTAAGTTCTATGGTCATAGCGACATAGCCAACAGAGTTAGTAGATCGCGGGTCGCTTGACTGCCAAAAAATATCATAAATAGCCCTTTGCTCATCTTCGGTGTATCCAATATTCCTGACAGGCAATGGGTCAATGCTATAATAGGCATTAATGATACCAAGCTCTCTGCTTGTAAATCCAGCCTTGCATTCCACAGTGTGACCACTTGGTACAGCAAAGAATTTCGTGATGGCTTTTGTTGCATCTACAATCGAACAACAGTTATTCCAGAGCGAGCCTTTATAGGCATACCCATAAAAGACATCACTATATCCGCTTTGATGTGCTTTTTCCCCCATCGCAGCCCTATGTAAAAGCCCTACTACACTCATACCTCGTTGATTTTGATGATGCCGTCAATGATGTTGAACTCGTAGGTCTTGCCGCCCTCGATGGTGTCGTTGCTTGCCGCAGCGGTCACTCCGTTGGGGACTGCGATGTCAGTCCAGTTGCTCGATGTCGTGAACCTGCCGAAGTAGGTGCCGACACATCCGCTGGCCACTGCGTTGAGGGTGAGCGTGAGGCTGTCGATGGTGCCGAAGCGGTACCACTTGCCGCTGTCGAGGGCCTGCGACACATCGCCTGTCGTTGACACGACCACAAGCGGGGTGTCGGTGTTGGTGATAAACCCGCTGTCATTGGTCAGGTCGCTTACTTTTGTGGGGATGGTCGGCTTGTTCAACAGGTCGTTGTAACTGCCCGATGTCGCAACCGCTGCCAGCGATGATGATAGCGCATAACCAGTAAGCGACTGGTGTTGCGTGAGTACTGTTGCGCTCGTTCCCGTCTTTAGCGTGATGGTGACGGTGCCGTTGTTGTTGTCGGCCACCGCCATCTCGCTCTTGTCGGCCTTGCCGCTGATGTCGGGGATAAGGTTATTGACCTCGCTCTTGGTGTAGTAACCCTCAAGCGTTGAGGTGGTGACGTAGCCGTTCAGTGTGGACGGCTGCACCGCCGTGCCTGCCAATGCCAGCAAATCCCTTACCGCTTGGGCGAGGTCGCTTGCGGGGATGCCAGTTTCGGGCTTGGTGAACTTTGCGGCAATAGAAGTGTTCAGCCCTGCGATGATGCCCTGCAATGTCGAACTATCGCTCACGTTCTCCAAGAAAGCGACAATCTCGTTGAATGACTCAATCGCCGTGGTCGTGTCACCGCTGGTCAGTGCATCCAACGCAGTCTGCAAGGATGAGATTAACCCCCTTGCGGTCACGTCCTCAACGTCACGAAGAACACCACCGACATTTAATTGTTTTATAGTCTCTTGTGTTGCCATATCGTTATAATGTTAATACTCCGTTGTTGTAAGTGGGTTGGGTGTCGCCAGTAAATGACAGCACTCCGTTGGAATAGGCCACTTGGTAGCCGCTGCCCGAGCCGCCAGCGTTCCAGCGGGCGATGTCTTCAGCCGTGATGCCAGCAGCAGGAGAATTGGCGAATTGCGGGTCGGTCTCCTCGGGAGAGATACTGATGCCGCCGAAGTACACAGCCGCTTCAAGAATCCATGAATCGGAGTCAAACTCGACTCCAGGAGCGATACCCGCCTCTCTTGTCGTGTCGAACACCTCAACGACTGAGCGCTGTTTGAAGCGCATTGGCTCGTTGTGAGCGCCCTTGGTGCGGACAGTGATCGAGTACACACCACACTTCAACTCCTCACCAAATTCGACGTGGGTAAGGTTGGTGACACTCTCGTCCATCACTGCCGCCTTCTTGACGGTGTAGTTGCCACAGGTAAGGATGACCGTCACGGGATTGACGGGCACATACGGCACCTTCACCTTCTCAGGCTTCCCGTTCACGACACTTACCCTGGTGACATCAAGCGGGATGCTCAGCGTGAGCACGTTCCCCTGGACGTGGGGGATGACTATCTCTTTTTTCTGCGTTTCCATATCAAGAAATGGGTGTTGCGGTTGCATAGATGAATATATCGTCGTTCATGTTCTGGAAGAGCAACTTGCGGTTGTTCCCCTCGGTGGAGAAATTGACCTTGAACTCATTCTCGCTGCCCTCGGAGCGTCTCCACAGCGTCGTCCACCAAGCCTCATCAATGGCATATCCATCGTCGGGGATAATCCATATCCACACCGAGTCGGTAGGATAGTACGGATAGCTGCTCGCAGGCGGGTTGACGCCAGGGGTTGTGTTTGGATTCCTCACCGCACCAACGACTGCATGGCAATGGCTGGCCTGGATTATAAACGCAACATTGGTGCTGCCTCCATCGATGCGGGTGGTCACAAGGCTGTAGGGATTATCTGCTGCCTTGGTGGCAAACCACGTCGCCCATTGGCGGCTGATGCTGCCGATGATGCCGTTAGGCACGATAGCGCCACCGGAGCCGTCGAGGCCAAAGATGGCGTCTTGGCCGTTGGGGTTGCGCACCTTCGCGTTCTTCGACCAGTTCTCCCAGTCGGTGTTGCTCGGGTACACGCCATTGACAGCGGGCAATATCTCGTTGCCGTTGATAGCATTACCGTCCCATCCGTTCACCTTGCGGAACAGCGTCTCTGCGACAGCCAGCGCGGCGATATAGCAAGCCATACCCTCGTTGCTGTGGCCAATCAAGTCACCATAGAGCTTACGCCCAGGGAAGTTTGTAGATAGCTGCACGGGGGCGGCGGAAATGAGTGACCGCATCTCTGAATGTGTGCGGGCGTTGAAGATGCCGGTACCCGAGGGGAACACCACATCGATGTACTTTCGGTTTCGGTTCTCGTTGTTCCCGGCCACGAAATTGCTCGTCCTTCCCATGATGCCCTTCGGTGTGCCAAGCGCGATGGTATGGGTCGGGATAGTGAATCCAAGACGGAATTCATTAGTGCCAAGTGCGGCAACGATTGCGGCAACGAGGTTGTGGTATGTATCCTCAAGGGGTTTGGAATTGCTCGGATTGCTCTGGTAAGATTCGTAACCAAACGACTGGATACTGATCAGGTCCCAATGACCATTGAGGTCAATTCTCCTCTCTCCGTCGCTTGTACCGGTTGCGGTGGCGTTTGTTGCGGTGACAGCGGCTTTAGGATTAGAGAATTTCCACTCCTTGGCGGCAGAGTCCCATGCCGTTCCGAAGTCATGCCATTGCGGCACGCCTGTATTCAAGTCAACCTTGGTGTTGTCGCACACATACAGGTATGTAGAACTGTCATTGTTCGCGTCCCAATTATCCAAGTACCACTCGACTGACTTGCCGTGGCGGAATGTGATTCCGACGATGGCATTGATGCCGTGCGCCTTGAGGATGAACGGCAGGTACATGATAGCGTCCAGCGTGAGCGAGTTGCCCATAAACAGCAGCCTCGGCTTGTCGGGCAGGTCGAAAGTCTCAGGCACGACAGGTTCCTCGCCGCCGCTGCCCATCAGGTCGATGTTGTAGTTAACATCATCTATGAAACCGCCAGCGTACTTGTCGGTGATGACACGCCTCCCCTCGACACCGTCAAACGCCTCGTTGAGCGCGTCGATGACATCTACCGAGCTGTCGTCGGTGCTGATGTTCAGCCCATCGATGGCGTTGTTCGCCTGCGTGACGAACTGGTTGGCACTGATATTTGACTCTATGGCACTCATGAAATCAAGGTGTAGGTGGATGAATCGTTACCTGCGAAAATCACCTGCGGGTTGGCATCGTCGGCGCTGGCGTAAAGCAGTACTCTCGTTGCCGCACCAGGCACGCTGTCGCCTGAATTCTTGCGAACACCAAAGGCGATTTCCAGCACTTCATATGAGCCCGAACTCATGCTGTTGTCCAATCGTTCGCTCTCACGATAGATTGTGATGGACTTACCGCTCAAATCCTTCTCATAGAAGTTGTTTGAGTTGCGGATGTTTGCGACGCCTGCCGCCGTGTAAGCCGTCTGGTTGTTCGCTGTGTTCTTGTACTTACAAAGGATCCTGCAATACAACGCACCTTCAGAATTTGTTTGGTCAAAATCATGGTGGATAACCACCTTATACCAGCTACCAGTGAGTTTCACATACTCCGTACAGCACACATGCTGCGTCCTTGCGCTGGACTCATCAAGCACGATGTTTCCACCGCTGCTCGTGCTGGCTATAGCGGCATTGAGCTTGATTTTCGGCTTGGTGAACGTAATCTCTGATGGTGTAGGCTCTTCGCCACCGCCCTGCTCCTGATAGCTGGCGGTGAGGATAACCTGTACAGTGCCAATCTCGGTGCTGCTGATGGACAATGTGCCTGTTGCTGTACCCGTGTTGCGGCCGTTGTAGGTCACAGCGACAGTGGTGCCGAAGTTGACGTTTGCGGCAGAAACTGAGTTTGGCGTTACCGTGAAACCAGTTCCAGTCACGCCGATGGTGAGCGGCTTGGCCAAGTTGCTGCCATTGATGGTGATGTTCTTGGTGATGCCGTTGCCAGTGTTGACACCGATGTTCACCGTCGCGCCATTGGTGGGTGACGTGAGCTCAGGAACGACAACTACAGGCGTGTCATCTCCACCACCGCCCCCCTGTGAGGGCCAAGTGAAGGCATCGACACTCAGTTGCGGGTTGGCTCCTTTAAATGCGAGGTTGGCAAGTTGCTCCGACAGGCTGTTGAAGTTCGTGCGGATAGCCTCGATGTTGTTCTTGATGGCGTCATATACCGCCTTCGACATGCCGCCACCGCCGCCGATGGTGACGAAACTCTCGCTGGACGGTTCCCACCTCAACGTGGTGTTGTTGACCTTGTCGCAGTACAGCTGGTTGGTGTTCGGTGTCCAGCTCCACCACTTGCGGGTGCCGACCTTAACGACGAGCTTCTTCGTCAGCGGCATGTATACCACCTGCTCATAGGCGATGTCGTTGAGGTCTGAGCAGTTCATGTCGTCAATCACCACCTTCATGCTCTTGTTGTTGCCGATTTCCGCCATATCGCTGCCGTTCCACATGTAGAAGCGGCGCGTGTTCTTGTTGACGTAGCACACTCCTGTCTTGGCGAGATAACCCAAGAAAGTAGACTCGCCCGTCTTCTCGAAAATCTGGAATCCACTATGCGGGCTGTAGTAGACAACACCAACAGGGACAGCTGAGTCGTTGGGGTTGAATCCGAGTGTACCGCCGTCGATGTCGTCATAGTCGGCACCCATCGACTCGAGAAAGACGATTGGAGACTGCTTCCAGTCGAGCACCTGGTTGCTGTCAAGGTCTGCCGTGCCGAGCATGGCGTCTCTCATCGCCTCAGCGGTGACATAGGTGTCGAGAATGGCCATCAGGACGGGATAAGCCACCCTGCGCCCGCCGCTCAGTTCGATATAGTCATCATCGCTCATCTCCGTGACGGGCGTGAGCTGAGTGATTGTCTTGCTGTTCGTGCGGATGGCAGAAAGCACGGCATTGATGATCTCTTGTTTCTCTTCAGTAGTCATATCGTTATATGATTAATCGGTTAATATTCTCATTTTCGATGAGTGCGCTGCGGTAGTAGTCGCTGTCGAGACGGCGCATGGCGATGTGGTTGCTTGTCTCGATGCTCGGGTTGAGCCTGGCCACCTTCTGGACGACCTGGGTGATGATGAACGAGTTCAGCAGTTCGTCGGTGGCGTTGACCTCAGGGACGTTCGATTCCTTTCTCGCGTAGCGAACGCCGTCGAAATAGACATAGTTGCAGGTGAGCAGGCGGTTGAGCAGCTCACCGAACCAGATTGGAACGCCGTCACCCTCGCCCATGGTCAGTGTTTTTGCGGTACTCTCTATACCGAAGAGTTCCACGATGTCGGCCTCGTCGGTGACAAACTGCTCGTTCTCGATGCCGAACTGCCATCCGCTGTCCTTGAATCCGCCAGGCACGCGGAAGTCGAAGAAGTTGGGCATGTTGTCGATGATGAACACCGCGTCGTCACGCTGGCGGTTGTCGCGGTTGCTGTACTGGATGAGCGTCGTCTGGTTGAGTTCAGTCTCGTTGCTGGTCACCCTGAATGGTTCACTGGTGCCGATACCATCCATGATGATATGGTAATAGCCGTCGGTCAGTCCCATGATGTCGGCGAAACACAGCATGTCGGTGCCGTTCATGTCCCAAGTGCTCCACTCGATGGTGTACAGTTCCTCTCCAGTGCAGCGGTCGAAGACCACTGTCTCGGGCGGTGTCTCGCCAGAGGTACCGATGAGCTGGATATGTATCCTGTCGGTAGGCCCCCATGTCTGCACATAGTGGCTCGGCACGCCGTTGTCGCCCTTGCGCGGCTCAAAGAAAATCGGTGTGAACGGTGATAATATCATAGTGCTGTGATTTCTTTAACGATCAATGTATACTCCATGCCTCCCTGTCGCGCCACACCGGCCTCGGCCTTACTGATGAAGCCTGTGTACCGGTAGCCTTTGTGGTCCACCTGGATGAGGCCGTTCCATTCAGTGGGAAGCAGCATGTCGTCGGTGGTGAACTCAAGTTCCCCGGAGGTGAACAGCGCTGTGCCTGCGGGGATGGGGATGTTCGACAGATCGTTGTTTCCGTCGCTGCTCGTCATGGTGAGTTCAACGGCCGCACCATTGCCCATAGCAGCTATAAAACCTGCATTGTTGGCGACACACACATCAGGCGCATAGGCGTCATTGTCGCCGATCGCATACTTCAGTGTCCCGCCTTCTTTAACAGCGCTTGCGAAGAACACGTCCTCATCATTCTTGTCATCAGTAGTGTCGCCCGACTTCTCGCCTTTTCGCAACGTGAACTCGATTCCGTAAGCGTCAGACCTGTACTTGCTAACGAGCGATAGTTTCTTGTCGGTAGCATTGAACCCGGTGGCATAGTAGTTGGTGAAGTTCGTCTCCAGGCGGCCGTCAATCTCGCCGTACTCCTTCTTGCTGTAGCCAGCATCGACCTCTGTATAGATGAGACTGTTATTGACACTGTACTTGACACCTTTCACCTCATCAATGACTTTAACGGATGAGTCGCTAAACACGGCGGAGCGATGTACAAACTGGACCTCGTTCCCAGCAATGCGGTAAGTGTAACCGAATACAGCCTCCATCCAGTCGGCAAACTGTTGGAATGTGGTATACACATTCGCACCTGTCATCTTGCGCAAAGACTCTGCGGGGAAGATGAATGTCTTGCCAAGCAGACCAGCGGGGTCATCGGAAATGCTAACAGTAGCACCCGGAGAAATGCTGTTAACGATTGCACTGAGCAGGTGCAATGGACGTATGCCGTTGTATGAGTAGCTATGACGCGCAGGATCAGTCCAAGTCATCGTCATAGTAGCGTCAGAATAGATCATCCCGTGGGTGAGATACAGCATCGGATAATGCTGGTCAGGTACCAGCCCCGTGAGTTCATAGGACGCACTTGAGAAGCGGTCTTTGTAGTACAGAGCCGGAGGTCCCATGGAAACCCATGCACCGAACCCAGTGTACTCATACACGAGATTGTCCGTCCAATAGGATTCGTTGGGATATGTTGCTGCTCCAACGACTCCGAACGTGCCTGCCACAACACCGTTAGCCGCTGCAGCAACCTTGAGATCGTCCAGCGTGGTATAATTCATGTGGCTTTGTTTGCCCACCCACAAGTTATGCACAACGCCGTTGATGCGCTTCCTTGAAATATCGTTATCGAATAATGCCGCAGCTCTCACAAACCCTGGAATGCTCAGTGTGCCATCCCAATAGCCGAGGACCATTTCTGCAATCTCATCTTCCGGAAAAGGAACAGCTCCGTAGTGAGGATTCAGATAACAGCGGACGGTGGCCTGGACCGAGATATTGAGCGTCACACCATAGCCCTTAATGGAGGCGAAGTGACGTTGTTCTGATGTGCCGTCGTAGCCGCTCGATGCGTCCGATGGCTCGACGTACTCGGTAGAGATGATGGTGGATGCCGAATTGTCAAGGCGGGCATCGACAATGCCAGCTGCATTGGACGGGTTGGGCAGGTCGTACTTGGCACAGTTGGCAAACGACATGCGCTCAATCATGAC
>Ga0247610_10000509_pt1 | contig 54131 bp, 45 predicted proteins | sample 174DNAGHGhighgp2_FD_193483 | JGI IMG/M metagenome (GOLD analysis project Ga0247610, IMG submission 193483) | Sheep rumen microbial communities from Palmerston North, Manawatu-Wanganui, New Zealand - 1742 DNA GHGhigh gp2 | ecosystem: Host-associated > Mammals > Digestive system > Stomach > Rumen...
GTTATCGTATTTTTGACCACGTCTCAGCCGCTGTTGGTGTGCGTGCTAACTATTATGACGGTTATTATCGGGGACATGTCATAGCCGACAACCATCCAGTGCTTGGTGACTTGGTTCGTCTGAATCTTGATGTTGACCAGCGTGCTTGGGGCTTTACGCCATTGTTCAGCATTGATTATCACCAGGGCCCGCTAACCCTTGCTGCTCGCTATGAGTTCCGAACACGTATATGTACGGAGAATAAGACCAATACCTTAGAAGCTACTATGGGTACAGGACTGCAACAGGCTATTATGGCTGCCGACCCGACGACAGGTGCTGCCACGTTGCAGGCTATTGGCCAGGCGCTTGATGCAAAGACTGCTCCATATAAGGATGGTGCAGAGACGCGTTATGACATGCCTGCATTACTTACCTTTGCTGTCGGCTATGAGTTTACGCCGAAGTTACGTGCAGCCTTGGAGTACCACTTCTTTGATGACAAGAATGCCAAGATGGCCAATGACCGTCAGGAAGAGTTGACTCATGGCACTCATGAGTTTCTGGCTGGCATAGAGTATGATGTCAATGACCGTCTGACGCTCAGTTGTGGAGGTCAGCGTACCGACTATGGCATCAGTGACAAGTTCCAGACGAATACCTCGTTTGTTTGTGATAGCTATAGCCTGGGATTGGGTGCCGCCGTTAACCTGACAGAGAAGATGCGTTTGAACGTCAGCTATTTCTGCTCGCTTTATGATGATTACAAAGTTGTATATGACAATTACCTTAATACAGGCATGCCAGGAATAGATACCTATAGCCGTACGAACCATGTAATTGGAGTGGGAATAGACTATAAATTCTAAAAAACTGACAATTTACTTGCTCCTTACCATGAATTTGTTTATCTTTGCAACGTCATCTGCAGATATTGTTCATGGGAAGTAAAACAAGAAATACCCTGAAAGGAATAGTGGCAGTGCTGTTAACACCAGTACTGCTATTCTTGTTGTTAGCTGTTCTCATCTACCTCCCTCCCGTTCAGAACTGGCTGGTTGACAAGGTTGCCTCCTATGCCAGTGAGAAGACCGGCATGCAAATCAGCATTGATCATGTTAATTTGGAGTTCCCGTTAGACTTGGGTATTGATGGCTTCCGAATGATTCAGCAGCAAGACACTATAGCTGATGTGGAGCACATGACCGTAGATGTGAAGCTGTTGCCTTTGCTAAGAAAACGTGTCGTCATTGATGAGCTGGAGATTACCAATACGAAACTGAATACGTCCGACCTGATAGCCACTGCGCGTATTAAAGGACAATTGGAACGGTTGTTCCTCACCAGTCGGGGGATAGACCTGGAGCGTGAGACCATCGACCTGAATGGTGCTACCCTTGATGGGGCTATCGTGGATATTGCGCTTGTCGATACCGTTATTCCTGACACGTCAACATCGAAGGTCGCATGGAAGATTTATGCAGACAGCCTGACTATTAACCAGTCGCAGGTGGCGTTCCACATGCCAGGCGATACGCTAAGCGTAAATGCCCGTTTAGGACGAGCCTCTGCCTACGATGGAGTAGTCGATTTGGACAAAGAGCTTTATTCCGTCAATCGCTTTGTCGTAAGAGACGGCACGGTGGCCTACGATCAGAACTATGAACCGGCTATTGATGGGTTTGACTATAATCATATCGCTTTGGAAGATGTGCAAATAGATATTGACAGCATATCCTACCAACAGCCGCGACTCTACTTGAATGTTCGTCAGATAGCCATGCGTGACAAGAGCGGACTGGAGATAACTGAGCTTAAAGGACCTTTCAGCATGGATGCCGCAGGTATCAGTCTTCCGCATGCCAAGCTGCGGACACCGGACTCTGACCTTGAGGCAGAGCTCAACTGGATTTATGGGTCAGACGAAACAAATAGTTCAGATGAGGCATTCAAGGTAAGACTGAATGCTCAGTTAGGCAAGCAGGACCTGATGCGCTTCATGGGTAGCATGCCCCAAGGCTTCCAACAGCAGTGGCCAAACCATCCGCTGACCGTCCGAGGCTCAGTAAATGGCAACATGCAACAGGTCGATTTCACGGGCCTGCTTATAGACCTGCCCACGGCTTTTCATGCCTCGGCAGATGGTACGGCAGCAAACCTGAACGACATGAACCAGTTGAAAGCTGACGTCGAGTTGCATGCCAAGACCGAGAACCTCGACTTTCTCACCTCCCTTGTTGACATACCTGATATGTTGAGCATTCCACGTGGCATCACGCTTGATGGAAAGTTTAAGGCCGATGGCTCCCGTTATGATGCCGATTTCGTGGCACGTGAGGGGCAGGGAACTGTCAAGGGCAAAGGATTTGTTCAGACTGAAGGCAACATGCAGTATCAGGCCGACCTTCAGATTCGCGACCTTAATATTCACCACTTCATGCCTCGTGACTCCATCTATACTGTCACTGCCGATGTGTCTGTTGACGGGGCTGGGTTCGACTTCTTCTCTCCTGGTAGTCGTCTTGACGCAACAGCAGATATCTCCAGCCTGCATTACGGGTCGTGGAACATTTCTGATGTGCAGGCAGATGCCGTGTTGAAGAATGGTCGTGCACAAGCTAATATCATTTCGCATAACGCATTGGCCGATGGCACTATCAGTGTGGATGCGTTGCTATCTACCAAGAAACTTGATGCGACCATAAATACCGACCTGAGTAAGGTTGACCTTCATGCGTTACGTCTCTATGACGATATTCTCGAAGGAGCTATGTGTGGACATATCGATGTGACCTCCGATCTTAAGGACAGCCATCATGTGCAAGGCTATATTAGCGATATGACCATACGTGACGCCAGCCATACCTATCGGCCTACAGACATCACCATCGATGCCAAGACCAGTCGTGATACTACATGGGCACAGATTCTCAGTGGAGACATTACCATGAACATGTCTGCCAGTGGTGGCTATGAGTCTTTGATTGACCAGCTGATGAAGCTAAGCGACGAGACATCATCACAGCTTAAAGAACGTATCATTGACCAGCCTAAACTGATTTCCATGCTTCCTGTTATGCATGTTGACATCAAGAGTGGAAACCAGAATCCGCTCATGGCATTCTTCCAGAAGAACAGCCTGAGTTATAAAGACCTGTTCTTAGACCTGACCACTTCTCCGGAGAAAGGCATTAACGGTAGTGGATACGTCTATTCGCTTGTTGCTGACAGTAACCGTATTGACACAATAGACTTCCGAATCATTACGCGAGATGAGGGACGGCGTATCAAGGAGAAGCATATTAGTTTCAATGCACATATTCAGAACAACAAACGTAATCCGCAGTTTGTCTTCAATGCCATGATTGACGGCGCTTTTCATCAGTCAGGTGCAGTAGCTGGGGTACGCTTCTACGACGCTAATAATAAGTTGGGCATCAGGTTGGGTGCCAATGCCGAACTGTTAGAGACAGGCATAAACCTCCGCTTGGTACCTTCACGGCCAACCATTGGATATAAAGAGTTTAACCTCAATGCCGACAACTATATCTTCTTAGGACCAAACAACCGCATCAAGGCTAAGGTCGATCTTATTGCCGACGACGGCACGGGTCTGAAAGTCTATTCCGAAGACGACGAGTCACCTTACATGCAAGACTTGACTGTGAGTGTCAATAAGCTTAATTTGGGTGAACTGACATCTGTCTTCCCTTATTATCTGCCACAGATGGGCGGACTGCTTAATGGCGACTTCCATGTGGTACAGGATGAAGAAGGACGTTTCTCCGTGCTTAGCGATATGGCGGTTCAGAACCTGGCTTACGAGGAGAGTCAGTTGGGTAATATCAGTACCGAACTCGTTTATCTTGAGAAAGGTGACGACGCCCATGCCGTTGAGGCTCGTATCATGAAGGATGACGAGGAGATTGGTCTCCTCAGTGGTACTTATTACAGCGAAGGGGAGGGTGGCCTGGATGCTTCGTTCACCATGACGCGCTTTCCGTTGAAGATGCTTAACGGATTCATACCCGATCAGGTTATCGGTCTCGAGGGATATGCCGAAGGACAGCTCGCCATCAAGGGAACCACAAGTCACCCTCAGGTCAATGGCGAAGTGCTTCTCGACTCGTCTGCTCTTGTCAGCGAGCCGTATGGCATACGCCTACGATTCGATGACGACCCCGTACGCATCGTTGGTTCTCACCTCTTGCTCGAGAACTTCACCATGTATGCCTATAATGATAATCCCTTGAACATTCAAGGTGATGTTGACTTCTCTGACTTGGAGAATATGTCACTCAATGTACGCATGCGAGCACGTGACTTCCAGTTGATAAACGCACGAAAGACTCCACGATCCGAAACCTATGGAAAAGCATTCGTCAATTTCTTCGGACGAATGAGCGGACCGCTTAACAACCTCAGTATGCGTGGACGACTCGATGTGCTCGGCTCTACTGACATGGCTTATATTCTGCGCGACTCGCCAATTTCTACTGATAACCAGTTGAACGAACTGGTAACGTTTGTCGATTTCAATGATACTGCTCAAGTGGTCATCAACCGCCCACAGCTCTCCGGGTTCAACATGGACATGACGATCGATGTGTCTCAAGGGGCTCATATCATCGCCTACCTTAATACTGACCAGTCTAACTATGTCGATCTCATGGGAGGTGGAACGCTGCGAATGATGTATAATCCTGTCGAGAATCTCAGGCTCACAGGTAAATATACCCTCAACAACGGTGAAATGAAATATTCACTGCCCGTTATTCCGCTCAAGACATTTACCATTCAGAACGGTAGCTACATCGAGTTTACTGGGGACGTCATGAACCCCACGCTTAATATTACTGCCACCGAAAAGGTCAAGGCTACGGTCTTGAACGATGCGGGAACAGGACGAACGGTCAACTTCGACTGCGGAGTCGTTATCACCAAGACGCTCAGTGACATGGGACTCGTCTTCACACTCGACGCACCGGAAGATATGCAGATTCGTGGTGAACTGCTTACCATGAGCACGGAGCAACGGGCTAAACTCGCAGTCACCATGCTGACCACTGGAGTCTATCTTACCAGTGGCAGTACGGCGGGCTTCACCATGAACTCCGCTCTCAGTTCCTTCCTCAGTAGCGAGATTAACAACCTGACAGGAAACGCACTGCGATCGCTCGACCTCAGTATCGGTATGGACAACGTTACGGATGCTTCAGGAGCCATGCATACTGACTATTCGTTTAAATTTGCAAAGCGCTTCATGGATAATAGGCTCAGGGTTATGGTCGGAGGAAAAGTGTCAACAGACAACGACATGCCCAACCAGAACGCTTCGTTCCTCGATAATGTCACACTCGAGTATCGACTCGACCAGACGGCCAATAAGTATGTCACGCTCTTCTATCAGAACAATTCCTACGACTGGCTCGACGGATATACGCAACGATATGGAGCAGGTTTCATCTGGAGAAGAAAACTCTCCTCACTGGCTGACATCTTTAACTTCAAGGCTGACACGCCCGCGTTGCTCACCAGGCCACTTGCTGCTCCCGCTGACTCTACGAGCCAAAAGAAATAAATAAAGCATTTCATCCCTTCAAAACAGAAACATGGTAAAAACTGATATAAGAGTCTTTTTGAGTGCCTCTCTCCTGCTACTTCTTCTTGCGGCATGCTCAACATCTAATAGCATACCCGACGGCGACCAGCTCTTTGTCGGACTGAAGAAAATTCAATACGAGAATTACGAAGAGAGTTCCTATGCCACAGCTACACAGGAGGAGATAGAGGCGGCACTCGCAACGGCTCCTAATGGAGCGCTCTTTGGGAGTTCTTATTACCGCACGCCCTTTGCACCCTCCCTGTGGATATGGAATGCGTTCTCTAAACGGGAAAGTGGATTCGCCAAATGGATGACTTCAGCATTTGGCAAAGCGCCTGTGCTCATGAGTTGGGTCAATCCCGAGCTTCGGGCATCCGTAGCACAGTCAGTGCTCCACAACCATGGCTATTTCCAGGGCGCCGTGGGCTTTGATGTGGTAACGCAGAACAACCCAAAGAAAGCCAAGATTGCATATCATGTCGATATGGGACCGCTCTACAGGGTTGACACCCTCACTTATGTGGGATTCCCAACTGAGGCCGACAGCCTCATACGCGCAACCGCTAACGAAGCGGAACTGCGACCGGGAGATCCCTTCTCCGTGGCTGCACTCGATGCCGAGCGCAAGCGCATCGCACGACTCTTCCGTAACAATGGCTATTACTATTATCAGGAAGGCTTTGCCAACTATCTCGCCGACACCTTTGCCGTTGCTGGGCAGGCGCAACTCAGGCTACAGATGAACGATGATGTGCCTTCTGCAGCCAAGCGCAAGTGGTACATTGGACGCGTCAATATCAATATGCGAAAGTCAGCACGCGAGCAATACACCGACTCCACAGTCAGGCGATTCTTTACCATACGCTACAGCGGAAAGAAGCCGCCGCTATCACCGCGCGTCGTCATGGCAGACCTGAAGCTAAGACCCCGACAGCCCTATAACTACGACAATTACCTCGAGTCTATGGCTAAGCTCAATGCCATGGGGCTCTTCTCCATGATCGACGTACAGTTCACACCGCGTGACTCGTCAGCGTCTCAAGCCTTCCCTTCCGACACGCTCGACCTAACGCTCAATTGTACTTTCGACAAACCCTACGACTTCTATGTCGAAACCAATTTCAATGCACGAACCATCGGGCGCGTCGGACCCGAGGTAAAGCTGGGTGTTACACGCCGCAATGCCTTCCGAGGTGGCGAGAAAATCGATGTCAACCTCCATGGAGCCTATGAGTGGGCGACGTCAGGAGCCTCCGACATGAGTAACTACGATTATGGTGTCGATGCGCAGGTGGAGTTCCCGCGTATCATAGCACCTGCCTTTATCACGCGAAGTGCCTCCCGAACGTCACGTGAAGGGCGACAGGGTCGCCCGCATCGCCGCCGACGCAGGTTCTTCACCACACCCTCAACCCTTATCAAACTGTCTGCCGACGTTATACGGCGGCCTGGCTACTACAAGATGCATGTCAACTCAGGAGAGTGGACCTACCGATGGCAGCCGAACGCAACCAACCGCCATGAGTTCTCACCACTCGTCATCAAGTATCAGTACATGAACTCAAGAACAGCAGATTTCGACTCCATACTCATCAACAATCCCTATCTGCTTACCACTATGGACGACTACTGCATTCCCGAGATGCGTTATACGTACATTTACAACAGCCCCGCTAACATGCGTAACCCCATACGATGGGAAACCACCATCGCAGAGGCAGGCAACCTCACATCGCTTGCCTTCATGGCGCTCGGACGGGGCAGCTGGAACGAGAAGGGAAAGAAACTCTTTAAGAATCCTTATTCACAGTTTCTGCGGCTGGAGACCGACTTCACTAAGACATGGGCACTCACGCCCTCGTCACAGCTACTCGCGCACCTCAATGCCGGCATACTGTGGACATTTGGAAATGGAGATTATACGCCTTACAGCGAGCTGTTCTATGTTGGAGGAGCCAACAGCATCAGGGCATTCCCCATTCGAACCATCGGACCTGGAGCTTACTACGACATCTTCGACAACCGGCAGATGTCATACATCGTACAGAACGGAGACGTCAAGTTCGTCTGCAACCTTGAATATAGGCCGCAGCTCTCAGGTAATCTCTATGGGGCACTCTTCATCGATGCGGGTAACGTATGGGCGCTGCAGAAGTACAAGCCCGAAGGGGACGACGATCCCTTTGTAGAGATGTTCAAAGATACCCATTTCACCTTCTCCAAATTCTTCGATCAGCTGGCGGTGGGCACCGGAGTCGGACTTAGATATAACCTCGACTTCCTCGTGCTAAGACTCGACTGGGGAGTCGCACTGCACCTCCCTTATGACACGGGACGTTCAGGTTTCTACAACATAGACAAGTTCTGGCGTCACCAGACGCTGCATTTCGCTGTCGGATACCCGTTCTAATTCGTTATTTGGCATTATTATTTGAAGAAATTTGGTACTTATTCCTCTTTTTTGTATCTTTGCAAACGTAAAATTAAATAATCACTAACTATCTTAGCTTATGAAAATGATGAAGAATGTATGCATGTTACTGTTCGCACTTTGCTGCTCAACAGTAGCAATGGCTCAGGTTAATGGCGACGAGATGCGCTACGGGAATCACACCTACACCATTGACGGGAAAATAAAAAAGCCTGTTATGTCAACCATCGGCTCCGCCCTTGGCGTACCCGGTGCTGGCAAATTGAATAAACCGACAGCTAAGGTTACTTTTACAAACGTACCTGCTGACTATGAAGAGTTTGAGGCTGTTTATACGCAGTTCTTAGGTAAAACGATACACGGTACCGCTGCCATGATTCCTATGGCTATAGAAATGTACGCACGCGATGCCGCCGTTGGCAAACAATGCTTCGAGCTTATTTGCAATGGGCCTGCTACGGTGAGCGGTATCATAAGGATTCTGAAAGAGAAGCTTCCTCCAAATGCTGACTATAGTGACTCGTACTGTCAGCGTTACATGCCTGCTGCACTGCTCAAGGGCGCTACCCCAAAGAATGCTTACACACCCGACTATCCTTATACCGTACAGATGTGCCGATCGGCTAACGACCCTCAGGAGACAACCTATGGTACCGTTACTTATCTCTACATCCTCGCAAAAGGATGGGACACCGAACAGCGGCAGGTGGAAATACTGAAACCTGATGATGGCGGACTCTATAAGGTGTTCAACTGTCCTTCTTGCTACACGCAATGCAAGAACATCAAGGGAACGTGGAAAGGACTTAAGTAAAATCATTCATAAACTAAAAACTGACAAGTATGGCTTATACAGAAACAAAGACAACGAGCTATGGGTCACGTGTGAAGAGCTCGTGTGGTGGAATAGGATTCGGCATCCTGCTTTTTATTGCAGGTACTGTCGTCCTGTGGTGGAACGAAGGACGTACCGTCCGTACGGGTGATATGCTCGACGAAGTGAAAGGTGCTTATGTGGAAATGGAGAATCCCAACAAGAAAGATGCTGCATTGGATGGAGAGCTGATTCATGCCACAGCCATGGCAACAACTGAGGACTCTCTGGTTGATGCCCAGTTTGGCCTGGGAGCAAAAGCCATCTCCATCACACGTAAGGTGGAGTATTATCAGTGGGTAGAGCAGCAGCACAGTGAGTCGAAAGACAAATTGGGCGGCAGCCAGGAGACCACTACCACCTATACCTATACAAAGGCATGGGTGTCTGAACCTGTAGAGTCGGCGGAATTCAAGGACCCGGCATATCAGAAAAAGAATTTCGTGCTGACAACTATAGAGCCTGCTGAGCAATATGCAGAAAACGTCTCCTTTGGCGCATATAAGCTTACATCCAGTCAGATACGGTCTATTTCGTCTCGTGAGAACTTAGACCTCGCGCTGTCAGAGGACTTGCTTCGTCAGTTTGACCAGACTACAAAGACGGCTTATCAGCGTTTCTATGGCATTGAAACAAAGCCCGAACCAGTAGCACCACAGCCTGCAGCACCCGCTGTAGCACTCTCCGACTCAGCAAAAGCCGTGGCTGACTCCCTGCAGGCAGTGTCTGATTCTATCAAGGCAGTTACTGACAGCCTGATGGCTAAGGCAGAGAACAAGAAAGACTTGGAGTATGTACACCAGGCTGGCAATATGCTTTATTTCGGACGCGTGCCCGGCTCACCTGAAATCGGTGACGTTCGCGTAACCTTCGAAAAGGTTGTTCCTGCAAAGGTTTCTATTATTGCAGTGGTTGATGGTGACAGTTTCAAGCCTTATAAGGCAAAGAACGACGAGACCTTCCAGCAGCTTTCTATGGGTAAGAAGTCCGCTGACGAGATGATCCAGGCTGCCGAGAGTTCCAACAACATTATGAAGTGGCTGCTTCGTCTGCTGGGTGTCTTCCTCGTTATTACCGGTTTGAAGAGTGTCTTCAGCATTATAGAAACTGTCCTCAAGGTCGTTCCTTTCGTTTCGAATATCGTTGGCTGGGGCGTTGGTGTCGTATGTACCGTCGTTGGTATCGTATGGTCACTCATCGTCATTGCCATTGCATGGATATTCTACAGGCCGTTGTTGGGCATTACGCTGCTGGTCATTGCAGGTCTGCTCATCTGGCTCTTCGCCTTTAAGGGTAAGGATAAAGTGATGGAACTGGCCAAGAAAAAGGAACCAGTAAACAATCAATAAAAGACAAACAAACTAATTCTAACAAACAATGAAACCGACTTTATTTCTCTTGGCTGCCGGTATGGGCAGTCGTTACGGAGGTCTGAAACAGCTCGATGGGCTGGGACCTAATGGTGAAACCATCATGGATTACAGTATTTACGATGCCATTGAGGCGGGCTTCGGAAAAATCGTATGGGTTATCCGTAAGGATTTTGAGGAGCAGTTCCGTACCCAGATACTTTCAAAGTATGAGGGCAAGGTGAAGTGCGAGCTTTGCTTCCAGGCATTGGATGCACTGCCCGAAGGCTTTAGTGTGCCCGAGGGACGCCAGAAGCCATGGGGAACAAACCATGCTGTCTTGATGGGTAAGGACGTTATCAAAGAGCCCTTCTGTGTCATCAACTGTGACGACTTCTACAACCGCGATGCCTTCAAGGTCATTGGCAAGTTCCTGGCTGACCTGCCAGAGGGAGCCAAGAACCAGTATGCCATGGTCGGTTTCCGCGTAGGTAACACCTTAAGTGAGAATGGTACGGTGGCTCGTGGCATTTGCTCAACAGATGCTGAGGGCCACCTAACCACCGTTGTTGAGCGTACGGAGATTGTTCGGTGTGCTGCTGATGGCAGCAATGCCGGTGCAGCTTCCGAGGAGATTCGCTATAAGGACGAGCAGGGCCAGTGGGTCGCTGTTGACGAGAAGACGCCTGTATCAATGAACATGTGGGGCTTCACACCGGACTACTTCGAATATAGCGAGGCATACTTCAAGGAGTTCCTCTCTGACCCGAAGAACATTGAGAACCTGAAAGCAGAGTTCTTCATTCCTCTGATGGTCAACAAGCTCATCAACGAAAAGACGGCTACAGTGAAGGTGCTTGACACCACATCAAAGTGGTTCGGCGTTACTTATGCAGCAGACCGTGAGGATACAGTAAAGCGTATCCAGAAATTGGTTGATGATGGTGTTTATCCTAATAAATTGTTCTAAATGTTGAACAATATCCTCAATGAGAGCGAGTGCAACATGTTGCGCTCGCTCATTAATGATGCAGAGACGATAGTCATTTGTTGTCACATGAACCCAGATGGTGATGCGCTGGGTTCAAGTCTTGGATGGGCTGAGTATCTGCGTTCCATTGGCAAAGACCCGGTAGTCATTGTTCCTGATCAGTACCCGGACTACTTGCAGTGGTTGCCAAATTCCGAAAAAATCATACGCTACGACAAACATACCGAGCAGGCAGAGTTGTTGCTGAAGACGGCAGATCTCATCTGTTGTCTTGACTTCAATACGCCCTCGCGAACCGACCAGATGGCAGAGACGCTTGTCAGTGCTGCTGCCAAGAAACTGCTGATAGACCACCATCTCGGTCCGGATATAGAAACAGAACTGACGGTGTCACATCCCGAAGCATCGTCAACCAGCGAGCTGGTCTTCCGGCTGGTGTGGCAGTTAGGTGGCTTCGAGAGTCAGAGCCGTCACTTTGCCATTCCTATTTATTGCGGTATGATGACCGATACGGGTGGCTTTACTTATAACTCCAGCGATCCTGACATCTATTTCATCATATCACAGCTGCTGACTAAGAAAATCAATAAAGACAAGATCTATCGCAATGTCTATCACAATTACAGCGAGAACCGTCTGCGGCTGTTAGGTTATGTCATGCTGGAGAAACTGGTGGTCGATGCCTCCAGACATGCCAGTTATTTCACACTGACCCGTCAGGACCTGCGTCGTTTCCATTTTATAAAGGGCGATGCCGAGGGACTTGTCAATATGCCCTTGCAGATAAAAGGACATAAACTGTCGGTTTCACTTCGCGAAGATACCGAAAAGGATAATCTCGTTTGGGTAAGTCTTCGCTCGGTCGATAACTTCCCCTGTAACAAGATGGCAGAACTGTTTTTCAATGGTGGTGGACACCTGAATGCCTCTGGAGGCCGGCTGAATTGTAGCATTGAAGAAGCAATAAAGATAACCCAACAGGCATTTCTGCATTTTGAATCGATGTTAAAGTAGCCTAATTATTGATGTATTCTGCAGGTTGCTTACGGCTAATTTGAAATTTATTTCGTAATTTTGCGCCATTAAACAGAAATAGCGTAGAAGATATATGAAGAATTGCGTCAAGGCATTGCTGGCTGTGCTGGTACTTATGGTACTGGCCAGTTGCAATAATTACGAGACATACGGTGACTTGAAGGACAAGGAACGTAATGCCATCGCAGAGTTTATTCGTACGAATGAAATCAAAGTTATTACAGAGTCACAGTTTGTTCAGCAAGACAGCACTACGAATGTGAACAGAAACGAGTTCGTCTATTTGGAGAAGAGTGGTGTCTATCTGCAGATCGTCCGTAAAGGCTGTGGCTCCAAACTGGAAGAAGGCAAGCCCGTCAATGTGCTTCTTCGCTTTAGCGAGTACAATATTCTTGGCGATACCACCATATTGAGAAATGACTTGAACGCACGTATGCTTGACAAGATGAATGTTAAGCGTGATGGAAGTACTATTACGGCCTCCTTCGTGTCAGGTATGATGCTGAGAGCCTATGGTACGACTACAGTACCCAACGCCTTCCTTCTTCCGCTTCATTATGTCAATATCGGCCGGCCTATGTCAGCTACTGACGAGGTGTCGATGGTCAAGATGATTGTGCCCCATTCGCAGGGTCAGACAGATGCCATACAGCGTGTTTATCCCTGCTTCTACACGTTAACACTCGAAAGAGAAAAGTAAAAAACATGACACTTATTAAATCTATTTCAGGTATCCGCGGTACAATAGGCGGACCTACAGGGGATACACTCAATCCCCTTGACATTGTAAAGTTTACTTCAGCTTACGCCACCTTTATTTCCAGAAAGTCACAAGGACGGTCGGGCAAGATTATTGTCGGACGCGACGCACGTATCTCTGGCGAGATGGTCAAGAACGTCGTTTGTGGCACCCTGATGGGTATGGGCTACGATGTCATCAACATCGGGCTGGCTACCACTCCGACCACCGAGCTTGCTGTACGCATGAGTGGTGCCGATGGTGGTATTATTATCACGGCATCGCATAATCCCCGTCAGTGGAACGCACTGAAACTGCTGAACAGTGAGGGTGAGTTCCTGACAGCTGCCGATGGTAAAGAGGTGTTGGACATTGCCGATAAGGAAGATTTCTGTTATGCTGATGTCGATCATCTTGGCCACTATATGGAAGATGCCAGTTATGACGACCGTCACATTCAGAATGTCCTCGATTTGGAACTGGTTGACACTGATGCCATTCGTCAGGCACGGTTTACTGTGTGTGTTGATGCCATCAACTCCGTCGGAGGCATCATCCTGCCTAAACTGTTAGAACGTCTGGGTGTAGGCTATAAGATATTGAATGGTAATGCCAATGGTGATTTTGTTCACAACCCAGAGCCTCTGGAGAAGAATCTCACTGGTATCATGGACGAGATGAAACGTCACCGTTACGACCTTGGTATTGTTGTCGATCCCGACGTTGACCGTTTGGCCTTCATTTGCGAGAATGGCTCTATGTTCGGTGAGGAATATACGTTGGTGAGCGTGGCAGACTACGTGCTGTCACATACTCCGGGTAACACTGTGTCGAACCTTAGTTCAACACGTGCCTTGCGTGATGTGACGCAGCAGCATGGCGGTGTCTATACGGCTGCTGCCGTAGGCGAGGTGAATGTCACTACGAAGATGAAAGAGGTAGGTGCCGTTATCGGTGGTGAAGGCAATGGTGGTGTCATCTATCCAGAGAGCCACTATGGCCGTGATGCCTTGGTAGGCATTGCGTTGTTCCTGTCGTTACTGGCTCACAAGGAGTGCAAGGCCAGTGAGCTTCGTCGCCAGTATCCTAACTACTTCATAGCCAAGAACCGCATCGACCTGACGCCACAGACCGATGTTGATGCTATTCTTGTGAAAGTGAAGGAGATGTATAAGGACGAGCAGGTCAACGACATCGACGGTGTGAAGATAGACTTTGCAGACAGCTGGGTACACCTGCGTAAGTCGAACACCGAACCGATTATCCGTGTCTATAGTGAGGCATCAACTATGGAAGAAGCCGATGCCTTAGGTAAGAAAATCATGCAGGTGGTTTATGACATGCAGTAAGCTATAACAGCTTAACCATCATTTCCGCCATTTTGTCTATATAAGAATCGAGTGAGTCCATCATTCGATTCTTATTTTGCATATCCAGTTCATTCTTCACGTCCATATCTACCACCTTGTCGAGGATGCGCGACATGAGGTCGTTCACACGGTCCAGCTGTTTGCTGACAATAGGTGCGCTGATCTTGTATTGCTCCAAGTCAGAGTCCAGCTTTGCCAGATAAGCATTGAACTGTACGTCCATCTGGTGCATGTCACGTTCCATCTGCTTCCACGAACTGACGGTGGTCAGAATGTTGTCAGCCAGAGAGTTGATGTTGTTCAGTCCCTCTGTGGCACTGGTTAGTTCGGGTATGGGGTCCAGTTTGATGATGTCGGTAGGCTTCTTCTTATCTTCCATATCTTCTCGCTATTCGTTAATGACTATTCGGTTATACTTTTTCGCAATGGTTTCTTCACGACGTTTAATGCGGTCCAGCATGTCCTCGTGACGTATCTCCTCCTTCACATAAGGCAGGTTCTCGGTCACTGGTAGCACGGTGAACGGCATGGTGAGACAGTAGATGCTGGCCAGCAGTCCAAACAGTATGCCGTCGGTCTGCCAGATGAGTATGGCCAGTACCAGTAACACGGTGATGTAAATGCCCATGATGAGTCCGTCCTTCCATCCAAAGCCCTTGGGACTTGGCACGTGGCTGTCTTCAAGCATGCGCACACAGTCCTGGTAGTAAGGGTTCTGTTTCAGTATGTGCAACACGGGAATGCTTACGTCCTGTGTCTGTTGAGGCTGCGTGGGTGTGGCGGGCATACTGAGTCCGGTGCGTGTCATCTTCTGCTCCTCCCGATAGTCCAGCGTGAGCAGTGGCTCAGTGACGTTCGATGCCGCCTGAATGTCCAGTCCTACATAGTTACGAAGCATATACGGGTCGCTGAACATCAAGTAGATAGGGTAGGGGTAGCTCTTGCGTGGCGACTGAATGAACTCGCTCAACATGTCGTCCCAGTCGCTGCCGTCATCCTGTGTCATAGCCAGTCGTTTGGGCCATGTCATCAGTTCTACGTCAATGATGCGGTTCACGTCGGGACGTGGCATTCCGGACTCCTGCTTGCCTTTCAGCCATGCTTTCATCTCTGCCACGACGTAGTCGAGGATGGCAGCCAGGTATTGCGTCTTTACCGTCAGTACGAAGTCACGTCGGAACGAGTCAATCTTCTGCTGCCGTATAGGGTCGTCGATGGCCACTTCCTCGTAGAACTCCTTGTCGTAGAGCTTCGCCATACGGGGTAGGATGGTCTCCTTGAAACTGTCGCGTAGCTTCTCTATCGCCTCCAGACGTACCTCGGCAATCTCACGTTTCTTCGCCATCAGCTCGTCCAGTTGCTCGGCGCGTTTCTTCTCTATAATGCGTTGCCTGTAGCTCTGGAAGACATAGGCAGCCATACCCATGGCGGCACCGGTGGCACTGACAATGAGTCCGGTCTTCGACTTGCCGCTATGGTGATTGCGGCGCATCAGCCGTATGCCCTCCTTGATGAGGCTGCCCGACACGCTGATGAGCTGTTTCTTGATGGTTTCCATCTTCTGCGACACGTCGCCTACCTCGGTCAGCATCTCGTCGATGGTTGCCTCGTATTGGGACACCTCGGCGAGAATTTCCTGGTATGGGTTGGAACTTTGTGACTGTAGGTTCGAGGTTTCTGACTTGATGTCATACTTCAGGCTGACCTCCTCACCTCTCATCAGTTGGGTTTTACGCAGTGGAATGGTGTTGCCGCCTGCCGCCTCAATGACTATTTCACGGTCAATCTCGCGTGCCCTTGCCAGCCTGATGCCGAGCTGTCGTCGTAGTAGGCTCAGCTTGTCATACTCCTCGTTAGGCAGGTTGTTGCCGTATTTGTTCCATGCCTCAAGGTATCGTGCTGCATATTTCTTCTCATTGCGTGTCATAGGCGTTTATAGGGTAAAAAGGTGATACAGCGCATCGCCGATGCCGGTGAATATGTCCCATGCTGTGCTGGCCAACATGATGTAGATGCGTATCTGCATGACGATGATGATGATGAGCAATATCACCATGGCGATACTCTGAATGGCTTTGGCATTCACTTCGTGTACTATTCTGCGGTCACCATTGACAAAACCCTCTATGAGCTTCATGTTCTGACGGTTCGACTGGTGGAAGAAGTCCAGTATATCGCCAATGAAGAAGGGCACAAGTCCTATGGCAATGTCACGTAGCGTGTTGTTGATGATGGCCAGCGTCAGCGGTATGGAGTGCAGGATGACCAGTGAGAAATAGACATAGACCAGCGAGAAGAGCGCCATGATGATGTCGCCCACGCCGTATGGTACGAACATACCTACGATGGCATCCACGTAGAAGCGGTCCATCCAGTCTGCTATGCGTTGCATTCTGGCATAGGAGTTGCTCTTCTGCAGTCGTTGTCTTGCTTTCTCGCGGTTCATGCTTTTGGGGATGATAGATATTATAGTTGGTTATAGTGGTTATAGGGGGTTAGAAGTTGACACCGCAGTTGACGTAGAAGCAGCGGTTGCGCGAGGTGTCGAACGAGTCGTCGCAGATGTTGGCCAGTCCGAACTCGTAGGCTCCCTCTATATAGATCATGTCGAACTGAAGGCCACAGCCAATGCGCAGTCCACCGTCGAAGCGCTGGAAGGTGTTGTCGTCGAACGAGCTATATGCCTGCCTGTCGCCGTAGTCCTTTATCTTTCCGGCAATGCCTAATGCCATGTAGCCACCGGCGAATGGCTGTAGGCTGGCGTTGCCGTTCAGCGGTACATAGTACTTAATGAGCAGTGGCACCTCCAGATAGTTCAGGTTATAGGTGAACTTCTTGTTGTCGTGCGTTCCCTTACCACCTTTCTCGGTGTAGTAGAGTCCGCTCTCCAAATAGACTGGCGAGTTGTAGTGCAGCTGCCATCCGGCTGCCACGCCGACATTCAGCCCCGTCTTGATGCTGCCGCCGTCAAGCTCGCGGTCGTCGCTGTTGACGGTAGAGAACGCTGCTCCAAGCCGTAGTCCGTAATAGATGTCGTTGGTGGGTGAACGATGTACAGGATAGTTGGTAACCGGTCGTCCCAGGTAGGGTCGGCCATACTGTGCCGATATAGGCAGTGTGAGCGCCACGGCAAATAGTGCAATAAACAGTCTTTTCATAATCTTCAAGTTTAATGTTCGCTGCAAATATCGCCAATTCCTGTCGTTTCTCCAAGGGGTTTTGCCTATTTTAAAATGGGAAAACCCTATTTATATGCATCTAATCCTTTCTTCAGCCATCCTATGTAACCGTCGATGTCCTCGTCGTAGGCACGACTGCCACCTAACGGATGTCCGTTGTTGTCGAGCATGACGTAGAACGGCTGTGCATTGGCTCCAAACATGTGGCTCTGCAGGTAGCTCCACTTCGCACCCACAGTGCGCAGCGTCTTCGTGTTGCCCTGTTCGTCGGTCACTTCAATGGGCGTTGGCAGCTCGGTCTTGTCGTCAACGTATAGTGATATGAGGACAAAGTCCTTGGTCAGCAGGTCCGCCACGCGGGCATCGGTCCATACGGCGGCTTCCATCTTACGGCAGTTCACGCAGCCAAAGCCGGTGAAGTCGATGAGCACAGGCTTGCCTTCAGCACGTGCGGCAGCCATGCCGGCTTCGAAGTCCGTAAAACGGGCTTCCACCGTACGGCTGTTCAGGTTGAAGTCTTGCGTGTTCATGGGTGGTGCAAAGGCACTGACAGCCTTACAGGGTGCCCCCCACAAGCCGGGAACCATATATAAGGCGAAGGCCAGCGACACCAGTCCGCCCATGATGCACACCACAGGCTGCGCCCGTGGTACGGTGCTTCCTGCGGTGGAACCGTCGGACACGGTCTCGTCACTCTGGAACCGTAACCATCCGCACAGGTAAGCTCCCAACAGCGCAAAGATAACTATCCATAGCGAGAGGAACACTTCACGGTCCAGCAGATGCCAGCCGTATGCCAGGTCGGCAACGGAGAAGAACTTCAGTGCAAAGGCCAGTTCGATGAATCCTAATACAACCTTCAGTGTGTTCATCCACGAGCCTGACTTCGGTGCCTGCTTCAGCCACGAGGGGAACAGGGCGAAGAGCGTGAACGGCAATGCCAGTGCTACGGCAAAACCTAACATGCCCACAGCTGGTGCTAACCAGTTGCCACTGGTAGTGGTCTCTACAAGCAGCAGACCGATGATGGGTGCTGTACATGAGAACGAGACGAGTACCAGCGTGAAGGCCATGAGGAAGATAGAAATGATACCACTGGTGCTTTCAGCTTTCTGGTCAACCTTGTTGCTCCATGAGTCGGGCAGTTTCAGCTCGAACCAGCCGAAGAACGACAATGCGAAGACCACCAGTAGCAGGAACAGGAATATGTTGAACACGGCATTCGTTGATAACGCGTTGAGCGTGTCGCTGCCGAAGACGGCGGTTACCAGCAGTCCCAGTGTCAGGTAGATAACGATGATGGCCAGTCCGTAGGTCAGTGCGTCGCGTATGCCTTTGCGTTTGTCGGACTTCGAGCGTTTGAGGAAGAAGCTGACGGTCATAGGTATGATGGGCCAGATGCAAGGCATGGCGACCGCCAGCAGTCCGCCAATGAAACCCATCATCAAAATGTAGAGCAGCGACTGCGACGCTATGTCGTTGCCGTCGCCCATGGCACGCAGCTCGTCGATGACGGGGGGATAGGCTATGGGGATATAGAGTCTATAGTTGTTATAGTGTTTATAGTGGCTATAGTATCTATAGCCTCCCCCTTTAGGGGGAGGTTGGAGGGGGCCACTTCCTCCTTTAGGGGGAGGTTGGAGGGGGCCGGCGTTGTCGCTTCGGCTGGCGCTACTTTCCCCTTTTCCTTTAGCCTTACCTCGCTGGGAGGCAGGCACATCTCGTCGTTGCATGCACCATATTCCAGGTAACAGTCTATGTCGTACGGACCGCCCAAAAGCGTTACCTTCTGCACAAATGTCACGTTGTTCTCAAAGAACTGCACCTCCTGACCGAACATCTCGTCGTATTTCGTCACTTCCTTGCCACGCCACGTCAGTGAGCCCTTCGGCTTGGCGCCCACCATCTTATCGCCGTTGAACGTCGCGGCTATGGGACCGCCAGTGACTCGAGGTGAATAGACATGCCATCCGCCGTCTATCTTCAGGTGGAACAACAGCTCGGCTTCGGTGTCGCTGAGCTTCTTCATCTCCGACGATACATGCACCGGCTCTACCATTTGAGCCACAGCCACGAGCGTCGTCATGCAAAGCAGCACAAGGGCTGCGATAGTCTTAGTTGTCTGTTTCATGTGGGGGCAAAGTTACATTATTCTGCTGAAATAGCCAAACTATTCCGTTACTTTTATTTCATACAGCTATGTGGTCAGGGAGTTTCATACGGATGGAAAGGGAGTTCAAACCGTATGCTCAGGGTGTTTCATATAGGTGCGTGGGGATTATCACGGGCGTGATAAAATAAAAACACGGCCGTGATAAAATGTTATCGCGCCCGTGATAAAGTTTTTTAGCGCCCGTGATCATCCCACGTTGTAACGCTTCCTCTTGGGTAAATGGTTACTGCAAAGATACAAAAATATGACGACGAATGCAAGTTTTTAACACATTATTTATATATATGTCAGAAAAATTGCTGAGTACGAACGGTGCTCCTGCTCTTGATGCTACACCAGTAACCACACTGAGCGATCCTTCGTTCACTGTTGAGCCTCAGAAACTGACCGTTGACGATACCGATGGCGGATTCATTATCGACGGTTCAATCACCCTCTCTGTATGGAAGGATAAGTACATTCGTATCACATGGAGACCTGCCGACGAAGATAACAAGGGTAAGCTGAAGGAGACTGCTGGTCTTGCTGTGGTTACTACGCCTGACGCTGCTCCACGCAAGGCTCCCGCACGTGTAGCTTATGTCGGTAACGAGGGTCAGAACTACAATGTCAGCTACTTCAAGACGACTGTCGATGGTGAGGTAGATCTTGAGACCGATGGTGCAGTGAAGATTATCTACATCGAGGAACTGGAAACCATCGATACTGGCATCAATGCTATCACTACTGACGAGTTCGATGTTACGAAGCCTGCATACGATCTCTCTGGTCGTCGTGTAAATGGTGACTACCACGGCATCGTCATTCAGAACGGACGTAAGTTCAACAGATAACCAATAAAAAAGAGAAGCCTCACGGGGCTTCTCTTTTTTTATCTTCCTAAAAAGCTTTGGTCTAAATACTCCTGGAACGTTTCACGATACATGTCGCCAATAGGCAGATAGGTATCGGCATCCAGAATAACACGATTCTTGTTCACCTCCTGAATCTTCTCTAAATTGACAATGTAGGAACGGTGAATGCGCATAAAGGTGTTTGGCAGTCGCTCCTCCATCTTCTTCATTGACAAAAGGGTGATGATGGGCTTCGCCTCGTCGTCCATATAGATGCGCAGATATTCCGACATGCCTTCTACATAACGTATCTTGCTGATGTCGATACGCAGCATGCGGTAGTCGCTCTTGACAAAGAGTGTGGATTCTTTTGCTCCCTCTCCTTGGGAGGGAGATGGGGGGAGACATCGCTCCCTAACCCTTTCCGCTGCCCTGCGGAACTCATCGAGTCCGAAAGGCTTGAGCAGATAATCAACGGCATTAACCTTAAAGCCCTCGACGGCATATTCTGCGTATGCAGTGGTGAAGACAATGAGTGGCGGTGCTGCTAACGACTTCACAAAGTCCATACCGTTAAGGTCTGGCATGTTGATGTCGCAGAACATCACGTCTGCTACGTCTTCTTGCAGGAAAGCCCTGGCTTCTGCTGCACTGCTGGCCTTGCCTGCCAACTCTAAGAAAGGCACCTTATTAATATATGTGACGAGTTGCTGCAGTGCCAATGGCTCGTCGTCAACAGCTAAACACCTAATCATTTTCCGGGTTCTATTTATTTAGTGGTATTTCCAGTTCTACCAGGTATTCCTTGTCACCATCGCTGACATTCAGCTTGTAGCTACTGCCATAGATGATGTCCAGTCGCTCACGAATGTTGCGCAGACCTACGCCACCAGGTTTCTTCTTCTCTTCCTCGCTTTCCTCTCGCTTGCTGTTACGACACAGGAAACTGAGCGTGTCGTCGTTGATGCTTATGCTGACGTGGATGAACGACTCGTGCTGGTAGGTCACACCATGCTTGAACGCATTTTCCACAAACGTAACGAAGAGCAATGGAGGAATGGTGAGCGCTGCATCCTGAGCGTTGAGCGTAGGCAGTTCAACGGTTATCTGCACCTTGTCGGTATAGCGCAGACTCATCAACGAAATGTAACTACGCAGGAATTCCAGCTCCTGACTGATGGGAACCATCTTCTTGTTACCTTCGTAGAGCACGAAACGCATCATCTTCGACAACTCAAGAATGGTATGTTTCGACTTCTCTGCATCAATATCCACCAAGGCATGGATGTTGTTCAGCGTGTTCATGAAGAAATGCGGATTAATCTGGTAACGCAGGTATTCCAGCTGTCGCTCCAGGTTCTGCCGTTCCAGTGCTGCCATCTGTAGCTGGTCATGACGGCTCTTGAAGTAGAGCTTCACGCCAATGTTCATGCCTAACATCAGTATGAGAACAATGGTACTGATGATGTCATGCTGACCCATCATCATGGGTGGACGCTTATCGTCTGGACGGTCATGACGGTCGTTAACGGGTGGGGGAGGAGGTGCTCCTTCGCCATGAGCCATTGGTCGTGGCTGGTCGAACTGCTCCATTGGAGGCTGTGGACCGTGTCCTGGTTGTCCCTCGGGTCTGTGACTACACTGGAAGAGTGCAAAGACAACCACGATGGCAGCCGTCAGTGCGAAGTATGTCCATCGCTTTTGTTTATACACCAACAGCGGTGCCAACAGGAAGTTGTGTAACAGGAAGACGACGAGATAGGCCAATAGCTCGCGCCACACAATGAGTATCTCGTGCCAGTCAAACTCCAGTGATGTATCTGTAGTGGTACGAATGGACAGACTGAGTACAGGCGCTATGAACAACATGGCCCATAGCGCGATGTACGTCAGATTCTCGTATCTCTGTTGATGCTTCACTATATATGATAACGTAAGCATAGCCAGAATTATTGTCTTTCAGAACCATCTTCCTCCACCAGGCTGACCACCAGGCTGGCCTCCGCCACCACCCATGCCATTATTGCTGATGGTGTTCGAGGCGGTTACGTTTGTTGATGACGATCCTAAGGATAGTGTATAGCTCTCACCACTGGTCATGCCCGGCACGCTGACGATGATGTTGCCGTTAGAGTAGCTGTAAGGAGGCATGGTCAGTGTTGCCAGTACGGTACTGCCGCTGCTGATGGTGACTGTACTGTTAGCTGCTACCGAGCCTGTGGTGCTGACAATGCCCTGTGTAGTGCTGCCTAAGTTGCCGTCAAAACGTCCTCCAATACCGAAGATGTTACCTCCGGTGATATAAATCTTGTGCTGCTCGTCAATGTCGATGCCTGCCTCTGCACCACTGGCACCGAAAGCGATGATCGTGCCGCCCTTCAGATACATGTTACCATTAGCGTCGATGCCGTCGTTATTCGTGCCTACTGCTACTACCGTACCACCGCTGATGGTCAGGTCACCTGAGGAATTGATGGCATCGTCGTGAGCAGAGATGAGCACTGTGCCGCCTGTGATGTCCAGCGTGCCTTTGCTTTCCATACCCTCGGCGTTGTTGCCTGTGGTACGTACCATGATGTCGCCATCAGTAATGGTCAGCACGCCATGCTCGTTCTTCGTTCCAATCTTAATACCCTTGGGTGACGAAGAGTATGCATCGTCCAGGTTGTCGGTATTGCCGGTGTAGTTGTGGCTCTCGGTTGTGCCATCGCTGAAGTACAGCCCGCCAGTAGTGATGATACGCACCTTACCGCCATTGATGTAGGCTTCCCAGTCTGCCTTCAGACCTTTACCGCCGCTACCTGTTGACTTCATGTATATCTCACCGTCGTTCATGGTAAAGACAGAGTCGCAGGCAATACCTGCAGAAGCCTTTGTCTCCAAGTCTTCGTCGTCCCACTGGCCATTGGCTGTGCTTACTACAGTGGTACGTCCACCATTGATATTAATGTCGATATCGCCATTGATACCCTTGGCACCAGGTGCTGATACTTCTACATTAATAATACCACCATTGATGTACATATCGTCGCCTGCCTTGATGCCATGGTTGGCTGTTGAGTTGACATACAGGTTCACACCCTTGTCAATGACGATGTTGCTCTTACCATGAATACCATTGTTATAGGTACCATAGACATCTAATGAGCCGTCGCCACAGATGAGCAGCTTGCCTTTAGCGAAGAGTGCACCCTTATGGCTGTCGTCTGCACTGGTGCCATCGGTCAGACGGTTGCTGCCGGCAAGCACCAGAAATGCCTTATACTTGCTTTCAATGTCCAATGCCGTACTACGCGTGTTAGTGATATCAGCGTTGTTCAGCTCTATTTCAAAGTCGGCCTTGCCATTGATGGTCAGTGAACCATCGTTTGTCGTACCGGTTACCACGTAGCATATACCCTCCTGACTGCCATGGTCAGCTACGACATCGTTGCCATCGGCAGTGATGGTCACACCGTTCTCTTCCTTGCTCGTCGGGTTCGACATGTCGATATTGACAATAGCTACAAACGAGTTCTTGTCAAAATTGTCGCTCTCTTCGGGATAGGCTGCCGTGGCTGTCGAAGTGGGTTCTGCTGTTGTCTTGTCGATGTTGATGTCGAACGAGAGCAGTTCGCTGCTACTGGCGTTTGCAGCAGATGCCCCCCCGTTATTGGTATTTGTCGGGGTGCTGCTATTGTTATCAAACATCTCACTAATGGGGTCATCACTTGAACATCCTGTGATAACGATGGATGCAAAAAGCATCGCTGCATACATAATCTTCCTCATATCTTTGTTCGTTTTGGTTATTTTCCGAGAGCAAAGATACTCATTATGTATGCAGCAATGCAAATAAATTCAGCGAACTGCTTGTTTCTTTCAACAAAAAAGCCCCCTCTTTTGGGGAGGGGGCTGGAGAGTGGACTACAGTCCTAACTTCTTCTTAGCATCATCAGCAGCAGCGTCGATAGCGTCAGCAGCCTTCTTCTTCTCTGCGTCAATGGCTTCCTGACCCTTCTTCTGTGCCTCATCGACAGCAGCAGCGGCAGCACCTTCAACAGCACCGGCAGCACCCTCTACGGCAGCGGCAGCATTCACTGGAGCATCAGTGATAGCAGAAATCAGTGTGTTAACAGCTTTGTTCTGTTCACCTACTACAGACTTAATCTTGTCAGCATTCTCTGTAAGGAATGCGCTGATCTTCTCCTGATAAGCCTTGGCAGCATCGGCGTCGCCCTGAGCAATAAACTCAGCAATCTTCTCCTTAGCCTGCTCAATGATTGCCTTCACCTCGTCAGGATTGTTGGCTGCGAGCTTCTCAGCCAGGTCCTTGGTCAGACTTTCTGCATCAGTAGCTGCCTGTTCTACTGAACTGGCATTGTCAACGACTGCTGTTGAGTCGATAGCTGGTGCGTCGCCTTTCTTGGTACTGTTACATGATGTGAAACCGATGGCAGCAACAGCCATCACTGCTAAAAGAATCTTTTTCATGCTTTCTTTTTATTAAGTTAAACAATAATAAGTTCTACAGGACAATGGTCGCTGCCCATCATGTCGGTATGTATCTTAGCATCGACGATGTTTTCACGCAGACGGTTTGATGTCAGGAAATAGTCAATGCGCCATCCGGCATTCTTCTGACGCGCTTGGAAACGGTACGACCACCACGAGTAAGTCACCTGTTCAGGGTATTTCCAACGGAACGTGTCAGTAAAGCCACTGTCGAGCAACAGCGTAAACTTTGCACGCTCCTCGTCAGTGAAACCTGCGTTACGACGATTGGTCTTAGGGTTCTTCAGGTCTATCTCCTCGTGTGCCACGTTCATGTCACCACAGACAATGACAGGTTTCTTCCGGTCAAGCTCTATGAGATATTGCCGGAAGTCATCTTCCCACTGCATACGGTAGTCTAACCGACGTAGCTCATCTTGTGAGTTAGGGGTATAGACAGTAACCAGATAGAAGCGATCCATCTCCAGTGTGATGATGCGTCCCTCGTGGTCATGCGCATCAATGCCCATGCCATAGCTGACGTTCAACGGTTGTTGGCGTGTATAGATGGCAGTTCCTGAATAGCCTTTCTTCTCTGCATAGTTCCAGTAAGAGTGGTAACCATCGAACTGGAGGTCGAGTTGACCCTGTTGCATCTTCGTCTCTTGCAGACAGAAGAAGTCAGCATCTAACAGCTTGAAGACGTCACTGAAACCCTTGCCTTCGCAAGCTCTCAGCCCATTTACGTTCCATGAAATTAGTTTCATTCCTTTTGTCTTGTGAATTAAAAAGAGCGTACGCCAACCATCGGCCACGCTCTCGTCTTTCTCAGCCGAAGCTGATTAAAGGTCTTCCGGTAATCCCAGCTCTTTGGCAACCTTCTTTGCAAACGCTTCGTCATCCAGCACTTTCTTGCCGTTTTCCGAACGTTCTGCAATGCTATTGAATTCGCTAATCAGATTCTCGTAGTCGGGATACTTCTTGTAAATCTCTTCCAGTTTAGCAGCAGCAGCCGTAACCTTTTCTACATGAAGCTCTTCACCGTCTTTGGCTTCAACAGTCTTGATAATCTCCTGCGTCTCTAACAGCATAGGCTTTATGGCAGTGAGCATCTGCGTGTATGCTTCCTGCCATTCTTCAACGTCCCAGTTTGCACCATCGGTTTTGGCTTTTGCTACAATATCGGCAAGGTTTGGCGTACTTTCTTGTGAACATGATGTGATGCCGAAGCACATGACTAAGGCAACCATTCCAATTAATAATTGTTTCATATTAGAAGATTTTTAGTTTATAAAAGTAAATATCGGGGCAAATGTACGTCTTTTTTCTGTAATATGCAAATTATTCTTCAAATATTTACTTTATCATAAAAAAAGGCATGCCCGTAAGGCATGCCCATCTTCAGTTATTATCTATCCTGTGTTATTAGAACTTAGCCATTTTAATAGCGTCGATAGCACACTCGTCACCTTTGTTGCCCAGGCGTCCACCTGCTCGGTCTTTTGCCTGTTCCATGTTCTCGGTTGTCAGCAAACCATAGATGACAGGTATGCTGCCCGTGGCATTTAGGCGGGCAATGCCTGCCGTAACTCCCTGACAGATATAGTCAAAGTGGGGCGTCTCACCACGTATAACACAGCCCAGAATGATAATGGCATCATAACCATCGTTCAACGACATCTGGTGTGCGCCGTATATCAGTTCAAACGAACCTGGTACTGTCTTGACATGAATATTCTCTGGCAGTGCACCATGTTTCTCCAGTGTGCTCACAGCACCGTCAAGCAGCGCCCCCGTTATTTCTGGGTTCCACTCAGCTACAACAATGCCGAAACACATGTTCGATGCGTCAGGCACCTTGGCAGCATTATACTCCGAGAGGTTTCTTGTTGCCATTCTTCTTAGTTGCTCGCTCTTTCGATGTAAGCGTCAATCGTCTGGTACTGCATTGACTGGAAGTACTTTTCCTTTACTTCCTTGTACAGCTCAACAGCCTCAGCCTTCTTGCCCTGGCTCTCCAGAATCTCACCTGCCTGAATCAGGAACGTTGGTGAGAGAGAGTTGTTGTCGGCACGCTTAGCGGCATTCTTCAGATGCTTTACGGCCTCGTCCAGCTTGTTCAGATGAGCATAGGCGTTACCCAGTGCACCTTCGGCAGCAGGCGATACCATCTGGTCACCCTGGTCGTCAAACTTCTCCAGATATTTCACTGCCTCTTCCCAGTTACCTTTCTGAGCGTATGCCAGACCAGTATAAAGGTTGGCTAAGTTAGCATTCTTACCACTGTACTCATCAGCCAGCTTGGCAAAACCAGCAAAACCTGTGCTGTCACCTTCAATGGCCTGTTGCATCATGTCGTTGGCAAACAGTGTCTGACCTTTTGCCATTCCCTCCTGAGCCTTCACACGATTAGGTGTGATGACCAACATGTCAATAACAACCCACAAGGCGATGATAGCAATGATAGCTACCACGGCACCGATGATAATTTTCTTGTTTTTCAGGAAAAAATCTTCCGATTTACTCAACGCAGGCTCATTCTGATGTGCGTTGTTCTTTACGTTCTTTTCTGCCATTATTGTTGTTTTTTTTATTCTTTTTCTATACTTTTCCCTAAACAAAAACCTGGTAGTGCCAAGTTTTGCGCCGCAAAGTTAGTCATTTTATCGCATATAGTAAAATTTATTGCCCACTTTTTTTGTTTTACGACAATATTTTCAGTATTTTTGCATCCGAAATACAGCAGAACACCATTTAGGGAATGATTCTACAACGATTATCCATACTCAACTACAAGAACATTGCCGAGGCTACGCTCGACATGTCACCAAAAATAAACTGCCTCATTGGACAGAACGGGGTAGGGAAGACCAATGTGCTCGATGCCATCTATTATCTTTCCTTCTGCCGTAGTCTGCTCAATCCTATTGACTCGCAGGTGATGCGTCATGAAGCAGACTTCTTCATGCTCGAAGGTGTCTATCAGAACGAACAAGGTTCTATAGACACTATTTATTGCGGTATGAAACGTGGCACTAAAAAGCATTTCAAACGTAATAAGAAAGAGTATAAACGTCTGTCTGAACATATAGGACTGGTGCCGTTGGTTGTTGTCTCACCCAGTGACAGCTTGCTGATTCATGGTGGTAGTGAGGAGCGCAGACGACTGATGGATATGGTGATATCGCAGTATGATAGTCCCTATATCGATGCTCTGACACGTTACAATAAGGCATTGCAGCAAAGGAATGTCTTGTTAAAGAATGAAGACCGTGAGCCTGACCCTGACGTGTTGGCCATCTTGGAGGAGCAAATGGCTGTAGAGGGTGAACTGATTTACCAGAAACGCGACGAGTTCGTGCGTGAGCTCACACCAGTTTTCCAGAATTATTACAGCCGTATCTCACAAGACCGTGAGCAGGTTATGCTGAACTATGTGTCTCATTGTCAGCGTGGACCATTGCTCGATGTGATACGTCGGGACCGTCATAAGGACCGTGCAGTAGGCTATTCGCTCCATGGTGTCCACCGTGATGACCTTGAGTTTACGCTTGCCGGACATCAGATGAAACGTGAGGGCTCGCAAGGACAAAGCAAGACATACGTCATTGCACTAAAACTGGCACAGTTTGATTTTCTTAAACGTACCGCATCACGTACCACACCATTGTTGCTACTCGACGATATCTTTGACAAACTTGATGCTGATCGTGTGGAACAGATTATTCGTCTGGTCTCAGATGACAGTTTCGGACAGATTTTTATTACTGACACTAATCGTGAGAACCTTGACCGCATCCTGCAGAAAGGTTCCTTCGACTACCGACTGTTCCATGTCGAAAACGGAGAAATAAAGTGATATGTTCAAACGTGACGTAAAGAAAATACAAGACCTCGTACTGCGTAACCTCAGAGCACAAGGTTTGGAGACACCTTTGTTACAGCGACGGCTTATTGCCGCATGGCCTGACGTGGCAGGACCGGCAGTAGCACGTTACACCCAGCAGCTTTATATTCGCAACCAGACACTTTACGTTCACCTAACCATTCCAGCCTTGCGTGCGGAACTCTCCATGCGCCGACAAGAACTTGTACGTATGCTCAATGCACACGTACAAAGTCAGGTGATTGCCGACATACGCTTTAATTAATAATAATGTACGCGCACGAGGCAGTTTGAATGCTGTTTGGTATTACTTCCTCTTCTCCTCGTTCTTTGGGAAGGCCTTGCCGTCTTGGAAAAGTTTTAGGGTGGTGGCAATGGTCGGATCATCGGCATTGATGTACTCGGTCCATGCCTGTTCACTCATCATGTTGTAGATGATGCGTGAATTGATGTAACGCTCCAAGAGTTTGTGCGACTTCTGAATCATGAGGTTGCGGCGCTTGAGTCCGTTCTTTTCGGCATAGGAAGCGAAGAGCTCAACAGTATTCTGCTTCTGCAGATAAGCTGCCAGTGCAGGCATGTCGCTATAAGCATTGAGCTTGCTACGGTTGTTGTCGGTGTAGTTATAAGCGAACTGCAGGATTAGTCCTGTCATGGCTGCTTCCTTGTAATAAGATGTAATGCCGATAGTATCCTCAGGTACAAAAATGTCGGGAGTGATGCCTCCACCACCATAGACAGTACGGTTTTCGCGTAAGGTATGGTAGGCAGGTCCGTTATGCTTGATGCTGTCCTGCGAGAAGAACTCACCATGCTGGTAACGCGTCATGAGGTCAGACTCGTAGTCCTTGTTATCTCCTGATGTGTAGGGTTTCTGTATGCAGCGACCTGATGGGCTATAGTAACGCGCAACGGTAAGACGTATCATGGAACCGTCGGCAAAGGTTAATGGCTGTTGAACGAGTCCTTTTCCGAAGGAACGTCGTCCGATGACTGTGCCACGGTCATTATCTTGTATGGCTCCTGCCAGGATTTCGGATGCAGATGCAGAACCTTCATCAATGAGAATAACCAGTGGTATCTGCTGATACGAGCCACGTCCGTCACTATGGTATTCCTGTCGTGGTGACTTGCGTCCCTCGGTATAGACGATGAGGCTGTTCTTGGGAAGGAACTCGTTGGCTATCTTCACTGCAGAAGCCAGGTAGCCACCCGTATTACCACGCAGGTCAATAACCAGGTTGCTAAAGTGTTCCTCAGAGAGTTTAGCCAGTGCAATGAGCAGTTCGGCATAGGTGTTCTCACCAAAGTTTTTGATACGGATATAACCAGTCTGCTCGTCGAGCATATAAACAGCATTGACACTCTTGATGGGTATCTCGCCGCGGGTAACGGTAAAATGCTGAACCTTTTTCTCACCATAGCGTACGATGCCAAGCTTGACTTTGGTGTCCTTCGGACCTTTCAGTCGGTGCATGGCTTCTTCGTTGGTGACAATCTTGCCCACAAAGGGTTGGTCGTCAATACTTACTATCTTGTCGCCTGCCAGTACACCGGCACGCTCAGACGGACCATTGGCAATGACATTCTGCACGTGGATAGTGTCTTGACGTATGGTAAACTCGATGCCTACGCCCGAGAACGATCCCTTCAAGTCGTCATTGGCTATCTGCACGTCCTTGGCAGAGATATAGACGGAGTGGGGGTCAAGTTCAGAGAGTATCTGAGGCATGGCTCCTTCAACGAGGTCTTCCATGTTGACAGTATCAACATACTGGTCGCTGATGATTTGCAGCAGGCTGTTAAGCTTGTTGCCGCTGGAGTTGATGATGTTGAGCCGGTTACCAGAGAGGTGGTTGGCATAAAATGTTCCAATGAGTATGCCTACGACGACACAGAGTGCCATAATCAGTGGCATGAATCGGTTTTTATTCTGCATGTGGTTGGGATGTTATTTCGTTGATATCGATGAATACTACTTCGATGCCTGCTCGTTGAAGCAGTTCTATACCGTCGGTAAGACGATAATGCTCACCATAGACGACACGTTTGATGCCAGCCTGGATGATGAGTTTGGCACACTCGATGCATGGTGATGCCGTGATGTATATGGTGGCGCCTTCAGAATTGTTGGACGAACGTGCCAGCTTGGTGATTGCGTTAGCCTCAGCATGAAGCACATAGGGTTTGGTAACGTTCTGCTCGTCTTCGCATACGTTTTCGAAACCACTCGGTGTGCCATTGTAGCCGTCGCTGATAATCATCTTGTCTTTGACCACAAGGGCTCCCACCTGTCGTCGTTGACAATAGGAGTTCTCTGCCCAGATGCGCGCCATGCGCAGGTAACGGTGGTCAAGATTTCTTTGTTTGTTTGTGTATTCCATTTCGTTTCAGTAATGCGTCGATTGTGGGTTCACCTCCTCGGAATCGCTTATAGAGTGTCATCGGATGTTCGGTTCCTCCACGACTGAGGATGTTGTCACGGAAGCTCTGAGCTATCTCCGGGTTGAAAATGCCATGGCGTTTGAATACGGCGAAAGCATCAGCATCGAGCACTTCGGCCCATTTATAGCTGTAGTAGCCTGCTGCATAACCACCTGCCATGATGTGTGAGAACTGTACTGTCATACACGTCTCGGACAACTGTGGGCTGATGATGGCTTTCTGCCAGGCATGTTTCTCGAATGTCATAATATCGTCATCAAACGGTTCCTTCATGGTGTAATAGGCCATGTCGAGCAAACCGAAACTGACTTGTCGCAGACAGGCGGTGGCAGCCATGAAGTTACGGCTTCGCACAATGCGGTGGATGAGCTCGTCGGGCAATGGCTCGCCTGTCTGATAATGGAAGGCGAAGGTACGCAGAAACTCTTTCTCTATTGCGAAGTTCTCCATAAACTGTGATGGCAGCTCGACAAAGTCCCACCAGACATTGGTACCACTCATACTCTCGAAACGGGTGTTGGCAAACATGCCATGCAGCGAGTGGCCAAACTCGTGGAGGAATGTCTCTACCTCGCCTAACGTGAGCAGTGCAGGCTTGTCTTCTGTAGGCTTGGTCAGGTTCATCACAACAGAGACGTGTGGACGGACATTCTCACCCTTACGGCTGATCCATTGTCCTTGATATTCCGTCATCCAAGCACCATTCTGCTTGCCTTTGCGTGGATGGAAGTCGGCATAGAAGACAGCCAGGTAACTGCCATCCTTGTCGAAAACTTCGTAGGCTTTCACGTCTGGGTGGTAAACGGGAATGTCTTTGTTCTCCTTGAATGTGATGCCATACAGGCGATTGGCCAGTCCAAAGACGCCTTTGATGACTTGGCTCAGCTCGAAGTAGGGACGCAGCATCTCTGCATCGATGTTGTACTTCTTCATCTGTAGCTTGTGGCTATAGAAAGCCACATCCCAAGGCTCCAGTTTCTTGTCTGTCGATGCTAAACGTTCCACGCTCGCCTTCTCCTTCAGTGCAGTGGGCTTGTAGGCATCAATAAGGTCGTTGAGCAACCGATAGACATTACGGGTGTTCGAAGCCATGCGGTGCTTGAGCACATAGTCGGCATAAGTCTTGTAACCCAACAGTTGGGCTATCTCACGACGTAGGTTGACCAGTCGTTTACATATCTCCGTGTTGTTCTCACTGTTGTCATGGGTACACACGGTGTTTCGCATCATGTAGAGTTGGCGGCGTAGCTCCTGCTGTGTGGAGTAAGTCATAAAAGGCGAGTAGGAGGGGAAGTCAAGTGTAAACAACCATCCTGTCTGCTCATTTTCTTTAGCTGCCAGTGCAGCAGCGTCAATGGCTGTCTGTGGCAGTCCGTCCAGTTGTGCCTCGTCGGTAATGTGCAGCGTGTAGGCCTTGTTCTCCTTGAGCAGGTTCTGCGAGAACTGCAGCGACAGCATGGAAGCCTCCTCGCTCAACTCACGCAGACGTTGCTTGCCTGCTTCGTCAAGCAGTGCACCGCCACGCACGAACCCTTCATAAGTATTGTCCAGCAGTCGTTTCTCTTCTGCAGTGAGCCGACGATGGTGCAGGTGAACCTGACGTACCCGTTCAAACAGCCGTGGGTTCAGCCTCACGTCGTTGGCGTGCTGCGTCAGTATGGGCTGTAGCTTCTGTGCCAGAGCGTCCATCTCGTCGTTCGTCTCTGCCGATAGCAAGTTGAAGAAAACCGTTGAGACCCTACTTAACAGGTCGTAGTAACCCTCGTCATCGTCGCTGTTGATGATGGTATTGTCGAATGTAGGCTTCTCTGGGTTATTGATGGTTTTCTCTATTTGCTCGTTGTCTCGACGTATGCCTTCCATGAAAGCCTCCTCAAAGTCTTCCAGCTGGATACGGTCAAACGGCACCGTGTCGTGCGGTGTGTTGTAAGGTTCAAAAAAAGGGTTCTTATGCGTAGTCATCAGTAAGTCTGTAATTAATCGTGCAAAGGTAATTTTTTTTTCTGAAATCACCATACGATTTCCGAAAAATATTAACTACCATTGTCCCTTTTTAAGTTCCGTTGTCCCTAAACCACGTATTATTAACAGCCGTTTACCCTATGTCAAACTTTTTTTCAAACGGCTTCAAACTATCCCTGACCACCTATGTTATTCTCAGCAAAACATCTTTTCTTTCAATAATACCTAACGTCACTAAAACGTTGTGTGCATCGGCTTTTCAGAAGATTTGAGTTAGGTGTTAGGTGTTGTTGCGAAAAAGGAATATTACAACAAGGAAAACAATTTTTCTTCATTTTTATTTGGTGTTTTGCTTACTTATCCGTATCTTTGCATCATCGCTTGTTAGCCCACAGGGGTAAACGGGCGGTCTTACATATTAAGAAAGACGTTTTCGAACGTCTGTCGTTGTGAATCGTGAATCTCGCAAATTCCTATTACCACAGCAGACAGATGACAACGAGACGTCTGCGTGGTGCGTTTCTATATACTTTATTATATATAGTCCGTGCTGGCGTGGGCTGATAAGCGTTGTCTATCCTGTGTGGTAAGGGCAATGCGAGAGCCTACGATTCCAGGATGGGCAGAGAAGCAGACACCTACGCCTTTTTTGTATGGTAAGCAGATACTAAAACAATTTTTATATGCCTGATTTGTGGTGTCTGAAGGCAAGTGTGAGATGGTATGAAACTTTCTGCTAACCGATTACAAATTATTGGTCTGTTGTTTGCCTTTGTCTTGATAACATGCTTTAGTTCCTGCATGCTAAAGTCAAGAAACAACCCCGTCAGGACCAGCGAAGATTCTGCATCAGTATTAACAGCACCTGTAAAACCTCAAAAGAAACCAGTTGCAAAGCCTGAGGAGGCACCTGCTCCTCGTGAGACTAAGGGAACGCTATCTCTTGGTTATGCTAACTATAGTGGTGAAGTAGTCAACGGTTTGGCGCATGGTGCTGGCCGTCTGAAGTTCAACTCCTCCCATCAAATAGACAGTCGTGATTCTAAAGGTCGAATAGCTGAGGCTGGCGATTTCGTCGAGGGTGAGTTCTACGAGGGTCACCTGGTGCAAGGCATCTGGTATGGTGCTGACGGCGAGGCAAAGGGTAGTGTGTTAATTGGCAGATAATAAGAGATATGAAACATCAGTTGGTCATCGTTCATATCATTGCATTGGCTATTTGCTTGGGGGTAGGCTGTCATACTGCATCAGCCCAGCAGTTGCAGTTGTTCAGTCCAGACGTGTATAAAGTGGCAACCCACCAACAGACGGTGGTCATGCGTTTTCTTGACCGATATTTTCATATGCTAATGGACGAAGACAAGAGCATGGTACCCACGCGCATGAAGGATGACAAGGTGTATTTCCGTCAGGGAACATTAGACAACCTCTATGCTGTCAGTGACACCATGCCCTTCTCTATGGCACTTGTTGACCGTCATTACGAAGTTTCTTGGGCCAAGGATGGCGCACCATTCGTATCCCTGGCCTTCCCTGCCCAGTACGATTTGCTCTTTGGTATGAATCAGGAAGAGGCACAGCACTGCTTGCGTGACTCTATCATAAGTGCTCCTTTTGTTTCTCTCTTACCAGCCCTTCCTGACAGCCTTCGACTTACAGAGGGCAACATTTGGTCGTCCATCCCTGCATCATTCGAACTGGAAAGTCTCAATAATGCAACCTATTACTATAGGACAGACACTGGCTTTGTCGCTGTGTTCGAGCCTCAGTACTTGGCCTATTCGGCTGCTAACCTCTTTCACGGACTCTTGACTGACCGTGACTATCGCATGCATATCGAACAGTCGGTCTATGGACTTCGGACCATTTCCTATATGATAACACTCCGCCAGTGGCTGAATTACTGTGCTTATTGGAACATGGAAGTGTTCTTTGCCATAGAGGAAGAGCGAGAGGACGGACTGCTCTGTCTGCTCATTGCCCGCAATAGGGAATTCTCGTTCAACCACTTGCTCTCTATTGTCATTCCTGACAAGTTCGTCTGTGACTCACAGGCGGTGCTCAAAACCCGTCTTACTCCATATATTCCGACTCATAACGTGAAGAATATCTATCAACAGTCAACAACTAAAAGAAAGAAGAAAAGATGGTAATACTGCAGAAACTATGCCTGACATTTTTGTTTGTCTGTAGCTGGCCGCTGTTGGCTTCTGCACAGACCGTTGATGTGATAGCCAAGATTGGCAATGTCAAGCGCGACACTACATACCTCTATGCTGAGGCGACGATGAAGGAACGTGAACAAGCCTTCAAGAGTGCCTACGCCCTGTTGAGCGTGAAAGTAAAGGAATGGCTCCTTCCGCGGTGTCATGAAGACTCCATCAATGTTTATGTTGCCAAGGCCACAAAAAACAGTATGAAGTTGACTGCCAGTCGTGGCGACTATTGCCGTGCCTTTGTCTATGTCAAGAAGAGCGACATACTGCCGGCCCTTCAGACCGTCATGACGGTTGAGGAGGCTTTTCCCCATCGCATAGTTCACTTGACGGACGAAGAGAAACAGATGACTGCCATTAGCCGTTTTTACGACATCGAGCCTTACGTCAAGCGACTGAAGGCCGAGGGTAGGGTAAAAGCATACGGCAAGTATGTCACCATGCCTCAAGGCGAGCGCTGTCATGTCTTCATCTATGACCAAAAGGGCGACATCAAAGCCGTGCTGCGTGTCCTTCCTGACAGTCAGCTCAACTTGAATACTCTACGTGATGACAATATCAGAAATTATACAAACTGTGGAGCCTTTTGGCTTCAATTAAAAGACAAATAACAATGAGAAAAGCATTAACATTATTCCTTTTGGCATGCAGCTGTCTGCTACCGGTAGATACTCAGGCAGGCAATGTCAAATTCATTATCTCCGACGGTGTCAGTAATCCTTCGCTGAAACAGAAGATGGAATTTGCTGTAACACGTATCCTTTCCGAAATCAATGAGGCACAGGAAGACGATCGTGACCTTGACTTTACGGCCATGAGCGTCAGTCCCAGTGTACAGAAGTCGATGGCGATGTTGTGGCAGAACACACCTTTCATGTGTACCGACGAGGAGATAGTTGAGCACTGCATCACTACCGGGACGGGCTATCAGGTACGTAACATACCGTTGATGATGAAACCAACGGCACAGCGAAACTTTAATGAAGAGGAATATCAGGAGGCTGTCATCAGCTTCGACAAACGTGGTAACGTGGAGAGTTTCTACCTCTCTATCTCCAACAACCTCTACATGAACGTCATCAACAGTAATCTGGAATTGACCGACTTACGTCGCAGACAGATGATTCTCGACTACGTGGAGCAGTTCCGCACAGCCTATAACCAGAAGGACATCCGTTTTCTCAACCAGGTGTTCAGTGAGGATGCACTTATCATCACTGGCAAGGTCATCACCACGCGCCATGCCGAGGGCTTCACGTCACAGAAGATACAGTATAACAAACAAACCAAACAGCAATACATCAACAACCTGCGCAACATCTTTAAGAACGCACGCTATTTCAAGGTGACGTTCGACAACATCGAGGTGCTGCGCCATCCCGTCAATCCTAATTATTATGGTGTAACACTACACCAGGGCTGGACAAACAATCGCTATCATGATGAGGGCTACCTCTTCCTGCTGTGGGACTTCACTGACGAGAATGCCCCACAGATACACGTGCGCACTTGGCAGCCTGACAAACTGAATGGTCGTCCGTTGCCGCAAGATGAATTGTTTACCCTTAGTGATTTCGACATACAATAATAGCTCATTATGAACATAAGATTTAGAAACAAGCTGTTCCTCACGCTCCTTGTCGTTCTCTGTCCCCTCTCGCTCTGGTCGCAGGACTTCAGGGTCGAGAATTTCCAAGAGAACACGATGGACATGTCGGCAGCTACTTCAGGGGTTAAGGACCTCAATGGAAATGTTGCTGCGCTGATTCGTTTTGCAGTTCGCGACAACAAGTTTGAGTTTAGTGGTAACATTGGTGTAATAAAGACAGAGAAAAAAACCGGTGAGGTATGGCTCTACGTTCCTCAAGGCACCAAGAGACTCACTATCAAGCATCCTGTTTATGGTGTCATTCGTGGCTACGAACTACCTGTAGCTCTTCATTCGAAAACCACCTATGATGCAAAGATTACCATTACCAAAGTTGAAACAACCAAAAAGACAGGGCCTTGGTTTATGATTAATGCTGGTTACAACATTGGAGGACTCTCAGGTCTGAATTTTGGTGTTGGTGGCGAGTTAGGTATGTTCTATGTTGGTGCAGACTATACAATTGGTAGCGGGAAAACCGAAGGTGTAGCCGTTTATTATGATGGTAATTTCCGAGAAGCCTACGACTATTCTGCCAGTCGATTGTCATTGCGTTTTGGTGTTAATACCATATCTGACGGAGCCATACGTGTCATCCCTCAAGTTGGCATGTCTATTTCCACCATCAGTGGTAACAGCATAGGGACTGCTCCAACCGAGGCCCAGTTTGATAAGGCGTATTGCACGTCAGCACTCATTGGTGTTAGCGTGCGAGCCATGTTGGGTAACACGTTCTGTTTCTATGCCACACCAGAATATGCTTTTGCCGTTGCACCCGACGATGTCTTTAAGACCATCAAAGAAGCAGACAGCAGTATAAATTCTTGGGGAAGTGGTTTTGGCTTAAATGTAGGAGTCATGTTACGTTTTTAAACTGATGAAGCGATGAGAAAGTTATACATATTATTATATATAGGACCCTTACTGTTGGCGGTACTCACTTCCTGCCAGCAGAGTTTGTCAGACGAATATGAGTATATGGCCATAGTGCCGGAGATGACTGTTACTACAACAAGTATCTCTATGCAGAGTGAGGGCGGCACGCAGGCTGTTTCAGTACAAAGCAATGCAAGTTGGAAGGCCAGCACTCGCGACTCTTGGTTACATGTTGATGGTACCAGTCACAAGGGTAGTTCCTCTGTTCAAGTGACAGTTGATATGAATGACAGGTTGACGGAACGTTCTGGTTCAATCACTATTACTGATGGTATCAATAGTGCGACAGTCACTGTTCTACAAGCTGCCGGACAAGCCAAGTCGTTCACAGTGGGTACTCTAAGCCTGACGGAAATTACCACTACGTCAGCAGTATGCACATTCACTTACTCCTCGGAAAATGCTTCTATCAGCGAGTATGGCATTTGTTACAGTACAACGGTTAGTCTGCCTATTCTCGACACTCCTGACTGCTCGTCTGTATTTAACTCTTCTACAAGTGCTTCAGGCACTGCAATCCTCTCATTGACTAACCTGACAGAGAAAACGGCTTACTATGTACGTCCCTATGTACGCCATTCTGATGGTGTTGTCTATGGTGATCCTGTTCAGTTCAATACTGCAGGAGCCCATGCCCCAGGAGAGGATGATAATCCAACACCAAGTTATTCACCTAAACATTAATAGCTATGAAACATCTTTATATATGCTGTATTGCACTCATATTTGCTTTGACAGGACATGCCCAAACCAGCCGTGTTATCCATGTGGCAACAGCAGGAACGTTATCCAACTACATCTCTGATGCAGAGAAGTACACTATCGAAGGTCTGACGCTGACTGGTGAACTCAACGGCACCGACTTCCGTCTGCTTCGTGATATGGCAGGAAATAACTACCAAGGTAACATCACCGAAGGAAAACTTAGTGTACTCGACCTGACAAATGCAACATTAGTTGCCAGTGGCGAGAAGTATTTGGATGCGGATAGAATCTATTTTAATAATGGAAATAGATCTGTTAACTTTCATTTCTCCATAGAGTCTGCTGATGTCTTTCCGCAATATGCTTTTGTTCATTGTGAGAAACTTACATCGGTAAGTCTTCCTAATTCCGTGACGAGCATAGGTGATAGAGCTTTCGCAGGCTGTATTGGTCTAACCTCCGTGAATATTCCGAGTAGTGTGACGAGCATAGGTAATGAAGCTTTCTTTCAATGTAGTGGTCTAACCTCCGTGTTTATTCCGAGTAGTGTGACGAGCATAGGTAATGGAGCTTTCTATCAATGTATTGGTCTAACCTCCGTGAATATTCCGAGTAGTGTGACGACAATAGGCCAGAGAGCGTTTTATCATTGTGATGCTTTAGTTTCTATAACACTACCTGGTAGCTTGTCTGCAATTGGAAATGATTCTTTCTCGAGGTGTCAAGGTTTGATCTCTGTGACACTCGCTGAAGGCTTAGCTGTTTTCAATCCTTTGGCATTTCAAGATTGTCCAAATCTGACTTCAATAAATGTCGATATAAATAACGAAACATTTACATCAGACTCGGGAGCCCTTTATGATAAAAATATGAAAACACTTGTTTTTTGTCTACCAAACATTACTTCTTTTACAATACCATATGGTGTGACGAGCATAGGTGATGGAGCTTTCTATCAATGTCGTGGTCTAACCTCCGTGAATATTCCGAGTAGTGTGACGACAATAGGCCAGAGTGCGTTTTATCGATGTAGTGGTCTAACCTCCGTGTTTATTCCGAGTAGTGTGACGAGCATAGGTAATGGAGCTTTCTATCAATGTAGTGGTCTAACCTCCGTGAATATTCCGAGTAGTGTGACGAGCTTAGGTAATGGAGCTTTCTATCAATGTAGTGGTCTAACCTCCGTGAATATTCCGAGTAGTGTGACGACAATAGGCCTGAATGCGTTTTATCAATGTATTGGTCTAACCTCCGTGAATATTCCAAGTAGTGTGACGAGCATACGTGATGGAGCTTTCTATCAATGTAGTGGTCTAACCTCCGTGTTTCTATCTAATGGTGTAGAAAGCATTTCTTCAAATGCTTTCGCCCGTTGCGGGGCTTTGTTCAGTGTTAATATTCCGAGTAGTGTAAAGTCTATTGCTGGTAAAGCTTTCGCTGAATGTATTAATCTGACGGAATTTGTTGTTGACTCAAATAACGAATTCTATAGCTCTGAATCTGGGGTGATTATGAATAAGGAAAAGACAATGATTATGATTTTTCCTAGTGGGAAAAGCGAATGTATCATCTCCAATAGTGTGACCAATATTAGCAATGGTGCTTTCGCTGGCTGTATAAAATTGAACAACATTATAATAGAGCATCAAAATCCGCTCGCAATTCATGAAAATATTTTCAGCGATTATAATTACAACAATGCGCTGTTGACTATTCCTGTTGGAGCAACATCAAGATATCAGGAAGCAAGTCCGTGGAATAAGTTTGTAAATATCGTAGAGAAGGGCACTCCTTCTGTTAAACGTGTTCTTAACTTGCCTTCTCGTAACACCTTACCATATTATATCTCTGAATCAGATAAATATGTAATTGAGGAACTTATTGTCAAAGGACCGATAAGCGATGACGATTTTCGCGTTCTCCGTGATATGGCAGGTAATAATTATAAGGGCGAGATCACGAATGGGAAATTAAAAGTACTTGACCTTTCTGATGCTAAGATCGAATATCTTTATTGGTCATCAGATGATGAACGAATAAAGCATTCGTATTTAGGAGATAGTTATAATGATTTCAATATTTATTACAATAATGGTAATAACTATATATCACTTTATGGTCCCCATCATATTAATAATCGTAATCAATTACCTGATTATGTGTTTGCAGGATGTGAGAAATTGAAGACCGTTATACTTCCAAATAGTATGACGTCTATAGAACGTTCTGCATTTGAGGCATGTAGCGCTTTGGAAGATATCGTTATACCGAGTAGTGTGACGAGCATAGGTGATAGTGCTTTCGAAGGCTGTATTGGTCTAACCTCCGTGAATATTCCGAGTAGTGTGACTAGCATAAAAGATAGAGCATTTGCAGGGTGTAGTGGATTGACATCTTTATCTGTATCAGGTGATAATGCGAAGTATGATTCTCGTGATAATTGTAATGCTATTATCGAAACCTCATCAAATACTTTAGTTGTAGGATGCAAAAATACAACAATTCCTAATACCGTAACGATAATTGGAAATAGTGCATTTTCAGATTGTAATGGTTTGATTTCCATTTCAATCCCCAATTCGATAACATCTATTGGCCAGAGCGCGTTTTCTAATTGCTCTGATTTAACTGCTATGACTATACCCAATAGTGTGACGAGTATAAGCAATTCGGCCTTCTTTGGTTGTGTTGGACTGACTTCTGTTACTATCCCTAACTCTGTAAATAGACTTTATGATAATACTTTTGCTGGCTGTAGTAGCTTAGTTTCTATTATTTCTGAAATTGTCAACCCTTTAGGGATAGAAGAAAATGTCTTTGATTCAAGTACTTACACCAAAGCAACTTTGACAGTTCCTTTTGGTTCGAAGACGAAGTATCAGACAACTGATTATTGGAGTAAGTTTACGAATATAGAGGAGAAAGTACCTGAGGGCGAGATAACACTCATCAATGACGGCATACAGTATAAGGGTGAAGCCAGCACACTGAAGATTGGAGTAGAAACAGTGGATGCTGGAATGACGGCAGTGGAAATACCTGCAGAGTTGGTTATTAGCGGACTGACATTCCAAGTAACGAACATCGAAGAAGGTGCATTGAGCAATCGTACTTTCAGTTATGTGTCTCTGCCGACTACTATCACCACGCTCAGTAGCTCGACATTCAGCAATAGCACGCTGGGGGCACTCATCTGGAATGCTGATACGGAATTGTCGTCGGCAGTGTTCAGCAACATGAGCAACAAGGTGGATGCCAACTTCCTGCTCTACGTGAACAATGCTTCGTACGCACCGTCGAACGTGAAGAATGTAGTGGTGGGAACAACGGCAAGTAGCATCACGTTGGCAGATGCAACGAACACCATGTTCTATTGCCCAAGGGAGTTTACGGCAAACACCATTTCCTATACCCACCAGTACAGTATGGAGACAGGTGGAACGGGAATGGGATGGGAGACCATCGCACTGCCGTTCGACGTGCAGAGGATAGAACATGAGACGAAGGGAGAACTCACACCGTTCGCCATCTACAATACTTATAGTAACCAGCGCCCCTTCTGGCTATATGAAATGGGTAATGGTGGATTCAGGAGAGTAAACTCTATCAAGGCAAACACGCCTTACATCATCTCCATGCCGAACAGCTCGGCATACGATGATGAGTATATCCTGGCCGGCAATGTGACCTTCTCGGCTCAGAATGCTAAGGTGGCTACAACGACATCGTTGGCGAAGGTGATTGCAGACGAAAAGACCTTCACACCGGCATTCTCAGTAAAAAATAAGGCAGCGTCTGTCTATGCGCTGAACGTCAATAACAGCTTAGTGACATACGATGGTACGTATGATGCAGGTAGTCGCTTTATCAGTAATCTGCGTGAGGTATATCCTTTTGAGGCATACATGACCACAGCCTCTGCTGGCGCTCCTGTGCTAAACATTGAGTTTGATAATGGCGAGACGACAGACTTCGGCATGCTGTTCACGGATAAGCAACCGCTGAAAATGGACGATAAGGTGTATGACCTGAAAGGCCGCTACTTAGGTACTTGGGACAATGGTCGATTATCTCAAGGCGTCTATATTGTCAACGGCAAAAAAGTGGTGGTAAAGTAAGTAATAAACATACCCCATTCCACGAAAGCGGTTTACTTGGCAAAGTAAACCGCTTTAATTGTTCAATTAAATTGGTTTAAATGGTCAACGAAACCAGTTGCGTTTTTAGGGGCACCTTTGCCATTTGTTAAACACCGAATGGTTTGCCACAAAAACAGGAAGTAAAATGCCACAAAAACAGGAAGTAAAATGCCACAAAAACAGGAAATTGTTTAGTTGATAGGCTGAAAAAGTGTCACCCCCCTTTCAACGAAACCGGTTTAATTGGCAAAGTAAACCGGATTAATTGTACAATTAAACTGGATTAAATGGCCAATGAAAGCAGTTGCGTTTTTAGGGGCTACATCAACAGGCGTTCGAGCATGGGAATTTCGATGCGGCCACGATGGAGGGTGAGCAGACCATCTGCCTGCATGCTGTTAAGGGCTTGCGATACTTCTAAGCGGCTGCAGCCTTGTTCTGCTGCCAAGCGTTTCATGAGGATGTGGTAGGTCTTGCTGCCTGCCGGTCGCAGGGTGTGCTGTAGGAAGAAACGGATGAGTGCAGACCGTAATGTAGCAGGAACGGTACGCCAGGGATGCTGTGATAGTCGTTGTGACTCGGTGGCCAGCAGGTTGAGCATGTTCAGACGGAACACCAGTTGTGTCTCTAAGAGCAAGAGGACCTCCTGTTTGTCGATGGTAATGAAGTGGCAGTCGGTCTCTGTCTTGAAGTGTGAGCTGTATCGCTGCCCGATGCCGAAGAGTCGCTCTGGCTGAATGATGTAAGGTGCAGAAAGATGTTCCGTGACACTATAGGCCCGGTCGTCAGAGTAGGTGTGTGCTTGGATGGTTCCGCTAATAAGGAATAGGAGATGTGTACAGGGTGTTCCCTCGTTGACAATGGTCTTGCCTGCCATTTGTTTTGTGAATCCCATTTTGGTATGCGTGACCACCTGCATGAGCTCGGTGTGGCTCATGCCCTGAAACAGCGGGAACTGTAACAGTTTGTCGTATATCTTCAGTTCGGGGTTCAATGTCCTATTTTGTCTTGCAAACTGGGGGAGAACCATACGGCCAGTTCACCTTTTTGGTCAGAATAGATGAAATAAGCCATGAGTTCCGGGTGATGCTTTAGCAATTCCTGTGCTCGCTCCATGCCCATGACCATGAATGAGGTGGCAAAGGCGTCAGCTGTGGCACAGTTCTTGGCCAGCACGGTAGCTGAAAGCAGCGCATGTTGTACGGGACGTCCTGTTGCGGGGTCGATGGTATGGGCGTATTTCTTGCCGCCTTTGTAGTAGAAATTGCGATAGTTACCGCTGGTGGCCATGGCTTTGTCGGTAACGTTGAGCACGGTCTGGTTGTCCTGTTGCACGCCCAAGGTGTCGTCGATAGGTTTGGTAACACCGATGCGCCAAGGCAGTCGGCTGGGGTTAATGCCCTTGGTGACTACTTCACCGCCAATCATGACCATATAGTTGGTAATGCCCTGAAGCTCAAGGAAAGATGCCACGACATCGCAGCCGTAGCCCTTTGCAATGGCAGAGCAGTCGAGCATGATGCGTGGGTCGGATTTCCGTATCTGTTTGTCGGTAAAGGCAATTTTCTTGTAACCTACAAACTGTCGGATGCTGTCAATGTCGGCATCAGTAGGCATGTCGCCGCTCTTAAAGCCGAATCCCCAGGCATTGACCAGTGGTGCCACGGTGATGTCGAATGCGCCATTGGTCTCTTCAGATATATGTTGTGCCATGACGAAAACGTTGAGGAACATCTTTGCTGTCTCGCTGGTGTAGTCAACCGATTCGCCTCTGTTGACAAGTGAGATGATAGACTTCTGATTGAACATGGAAAGGGCATTGTCAACCTTCATCAGCTCATTCTCAATCTTGTCCTTGAGGTTCTCATTGTGCTGGTAGGTAATTTTGTACGTAGTGCCGAAAATGAAGCCTTCGTCTGTCTGATAGGCTGTATCCTGCTGGTTCTTGATGATCCAGAGGGTTCCCACTATGAGTAGAAGGAGGAATGGAATTTGCCAGAATAGTCGTTTCTTTTGTTTCTTGTCCATGTTGTTTTAGTGTTGTGGGTTATCAGATGTCGATTATTACGTTGAATGTACCGCCAATGCGGTTGTCGCCATAGATGCCGTAACCTGGCACGTACCATGTCTGTCCTATGACACCCTCTTTGTGAATAAGCCTTCGTTTATAACGTACGGTCCATCCCAGATGTAATGGTCCCATGACTTTGGCATCCACGCCGAAGACAACCTCAAACCAGTGGTGCGAGCAGGGTTCCTGATCAACTCGGAAGCCTGAATCCCACTGCCAGGTAGGGTCTGGCAAGTCACGCCGCTCTATATCTACCTTATAAGATGTAAAAGCATAGCGTATGCCTCCATAGAGACGATTATCAGCATGCTTGTTTTTCAGCAGGTTGAAGTCGATGCCTATACGGAAGTAGGGTGCTTGGGTCTTATAGTAAATGTTTGTTACTTCGTCGAAGTGGTCAGCCTTTCCGTAGCCTAATTCGAAGATTGGGAACCACTGGTCGTGCAGGTTGATGCGCAGTGCAGCCTCGTATTGGCCATAGTCGCTTAATGCCAATTGGGCAGCGCCGAAGACGTCGGCAGAAACCTGGAAGCCACGAAACAGAGGTATGGAGTCTTTCTCGAGGACAAAGATTTTCTGCGCAGAAGCACCCATGCCTACCAACAGGAGCAGTAAGCTGGCGGTCAGTCTTGACAAGCTGTTGAGCTTACTCGAACGTTGTCTTGAAGACGATGTGTAGATGTTCTGTTGATAGATCATAGTTCACTTCTGATTTGTTGATACTGATAGACTCGATGGCATGGTGGGACCCCAGTCGAATATCGGAGATGGTATGGAAATAGGAGATGTTACAATCGACTGACTCGAAATGCGGCATGTTCTCTTTCTTGATATAAACAGTGTCTGCATAGGTTTTCGTGTCTTTCTTAATGCTGAAGAGCAGCGTGTCCTCCGGGTTACTGTAACCTATGGGCAATTGGAAACGGGAAATGTCCGTCACATTGTCGAGTATAATAGTGTCGGTGCCGTTCTTTCGACGTGTGGTAACAGTGAGGGAGGCATTTTTCAGTGTGTCAGCTGTTCCGTCGGACTTCTTCAGGGCATAGACGGTAGCTACGACGTTCTGAACAGGACAGTCGATGCTGGAACAGGAAATATCGAGAAGTAGAAGGGCAAAAAGGAATAAGGGTAAAAGGCTCAGTCCTCTTACGTGTCGCTTGATGTTCTTTAAGTGTTCCAACATCCTCATACTTGCTTTTAGTTTAACTATTTTACCTTTTTGTTCTTAAATGATTTTCTCTATCTGGTAGTCGTTACGTCCCTGTGATGAACGGCTGATGAGGTCGCCAAGGAATCCGGTAAGAAACAGCTGTGTACCCAGCAGCATCATAGTCAGGGAGATATAGAAGAATGGCGAGTCGGTTACCAGACGCATGGGAATGCCCTGGGATAGTGCCCACAACTTCTCTGCTCCCAGCCAGAAAGCAGCCACGAAACCTATGAGGAACATGATGGTTCCAAGGAAGCCGAAGACGTGCATGGGCTTCTTTCCGAAGGTGCCAAGGAACCATAGCGTAATAAGATCCAGATAGCCGTTAACAAAACGGTTCCATCCCATGAACTTTGACTTACCATGCTGACGCTTCTGATGGTGAACCACTTTCTCGCCTATCTTGTCGAAACCTGCATTTTTGGCGAGGTAGGGAATGAAGCGATGCATCTCGCCGAACACCTCAATGTTCTTTACTACATCGCGTCGATATGCCTTCAGACCGCAATTGAAGTCATGCAGATTCTTAATGCCGCTTACACGACGGGCAGTGGCATTGAACAATTTGGTAGGCAGGGTCTTCGACAACGGGTCGTGGCGCTTCTGCTTATAGCCGCTTACTAAGTCGTAACCGTCGTTCTTAATCATTTTGTACAACTCGGGAATCTCATCAGGAGAATCCTGAAGGTCTGCATCCATTGTGATGACTACATCGCCTTGCGCTTGCTCGAAACCACAATAGAGTGCAGGTGACTTTCCGTAGTTACGACGGAACTTAATTCCTTTGACGTTGGGTGACTTCTGGCTAAGCTGTTCTATCACCTCCCACGAATGGTCTGTCGAACCGTCGTTAACAAATATTACCTCGTATGAGAAACCGTTTTGTAGCATCACACGCTCTATCCATGCATACAACTCAGGCAGCGACTCGTCTTCGTTATATAAAGGTATTACGACTGAAATGTCAAGCATATAAATCTATTTGTCTGTTGATGAATTACTATTGTTCAGGGGAATGTCCTTTCTTTGCAACAGTGCTGCAATGGGCAGGCCAAGTGCAAAACCTGTCATGATGACAACGGTTAGAACGTTAAGAGCAAAGTCGATGGGCCGCATTGATGCCATTTCGTTCAGGCTTTGCGTCATCATGTCGTTTATTCCCAATTTTATGGTCTCTGGTGCATTGGCAATTTCTGTGAACTTTGCCAGCAGGAATCCATGGTCCATGTAGGTGAAATAGACATACTGTGCAATAGCAAACAGTAGTCCAGAATAGAAAAAGACAAAGACGATGTAGGCATAGCCACGCCGAAAAGAGATAATGCCCTGACGTGCATAGTCGCGAAACTTACGCAGGCGCTTTCCTGCATAGAAAGGCGCAATAATCAGGAGTATCAAGCTCAGCATGCCCATCGTAGCATTCTCCATGCCTTTTATGTAAAGTGCGAAACTGCTAATCCATAATAGGGACAGCAGTGCACCGTCAATTCGTGCAAAAGCTTTCAGCTGTTGATATTCTGCAGGAGTAATCACTCTGATGAAATAGTTTGACTGTTAACAATAAAATAGATGTTGTTCTCGGCTGCAAAATTACAAAGAATAATTCATATATCTGCAATCATCGGGTAATTTTTGATGATGAAATGTTAAAAACGAGCAAAAATTTAATCTTTAATCTTTAATATTTAAATTTTTTCCTACCTTTGCATCCGCTTTTGGAGAAAAGCACCTGAAAAGGTAAAAAAGAATACGGGCGAGTCCTGTACGGCCAGCTCCCTCGGAATCCCCCAGGATGGGAACATAGCAAGGGTACTTGGTTGTAGCGGCGCGATACAGTAAGCTCGTCCACCCGCCTCTTTAGCTCAGTTGGCCAGAGCACGTGATTTGTAATCTCGGGGTCGTTGGTTCGAATCCGACAAGAGGCTCAAGGAGAATCTTCAGCAGTCAGCGAAAGCTTGCTTTCAGATGATTGCTGAAGATTTTCTTTGTAGGCCTGCCGCCGGCAGGCCTTTCGGATATCTAATCCGACAAGAGGCTCAAAGGAACGAAAAAGGGATTGGTAGCGATGCCAATCCCTTTTTTGTTCCTTATTTAATAATAGCGCTCCATCCACCACCAGGAGCTAAGTGAATCTTAATGACATCATTCTTACCAACCTGTTGCTGTAGCTTGCAATAGTCGGTAGCGTCGCGATCAGCATTTATACCGTCGGCAAAGATTTCTGCATTATGTGTTCCTGCTGAGAGCATGTTCAGAGGTATTTCCATGTCACGTGGTGTCCAGTCTGTCATGGCAGCCAGATACCATGTCGAGCCTTTGCGCTTGGCCAGTACGATGTATTCGCCTATGCGGCCATCGATGACTTTTATCTCGTCGAACACAGTAGGAATCTGACGGATAAAGTCTGTAGTAGGTTGCTCACGCTCATACTTGGTAGGACTGTCTGCCATCATCTGCAATGGAGCATCGAAGATGGTGTACATGGCAACTTGGTGGGCTCGTGTTCCCTGGCTCATCGGATGGTCGTTATTGCCGAAGAATTGTGCTCGCGTGGCATTTGTCATAGCGCCAGGTGTGTAATCCATCGGACCGACGAGCATGCGCAGGTAAGGTGCTGTAACGTCATAGCGTGGCTGATTATGAAGAGGACCGTCGCCCACGCGTGGCTCCCATTTTGAGTTTTCCAATCCTTTTACTCCCTCGAAGTTGACAATGTTTGGGTAGGCCGTTTGAATGCCAGTAGGGCGGTAGCCATGAAGGTCGAGCAACAAATGGTTACGTGCTGCACAGTCGGCTATTCGCCAGGCAGACTGCATGACAAGTTGGTCATCACGGTCGAAGAAGTCAACTTTGAATCCCTTTACTCCCAGACCCGCATAATAGCTGAAATCCTCTTCTGTGTTATTGATGCAGTTGCGCCAAGAAGTCCAGAGAATGATTCCTACACCTTTTTGTTTGGCATACGGTAGAAGATTGAGCAAGTCAATGTCGGGGTTCAGTTCTGAGCGCAATGACTCGTCAGTACTCCATCCTTCGTCAATAATGATGTATTCAATACCATTCTTGGCGGCAAAGTCGATGTAGTAACGATAGGTGTCGGTATTCATGCCTGCACGGAAAGGCACTCCTGTCAGCATGGTAGCATTCCACCAATCCCAAGCCACTTTTCCTGGCTTGATCCACGATGTGTCTGTCAGTTGGCTCTTTTTGCCGAAGCGTTGGGGTAGGTTGGCGGAAAGTAACTGAGCATCGTTGGTGGTAACCAAGACTATGCGCCAGGGCAGTTCTGCTGCTCCGTTGAACTTGGCAATATAGTCGGCACGTTTGGTGGGTACAAGGTTCAGACGGTTGAAACCTCCAATTTCTTCTTCAAGTGGATAAGGAGCAAAAGCGGCTCGCAGATGGTGTGTCCCATGACGAAGAAGCATCATGCCAGGATAGTCTGTAGCATCCATGTCAGCAATGACTGCCAGTTTGTTGTCTGGCAAACGCACTGCTAACGGATTGATAGCCAGTGAGTCCTTGAACATCTTTGAGAGAGGCTGCTCGTCGTAATAACTTTCGAACGAGTAACACCATCGTTCACCACCTCTGTTGTCATTGACGTAAGGTATAAAAGCATTATAGTCAGCTTCGAAATTGAATTCCGCTGTCTCTTCTTTGATGACTGATGGCTTCTTGGTGAGCAGGCGCATGCGATAGGCTGCTGCATCATTGTCAGCACGGAATTCCACGCTGACCCATTTGTTACGGATGACGGCAGTATTTTTGACTACTTTACCACTCATCTTGGTCAGGTGCCCATTGAGACCTATTTCCGATGGCGTGAGCACAATGGTGGCACCATGTCTGATTTCCCAAGTCAGCTTGTCGGCATTTGCATGGATAGTAATTTGCAGTTGTCCGTCGGGTGACTTGATGGTGTAGTCTTTCGCACTGACATTCATAACGAATGTAACCAGTAAAGTTAGTAAGATAGTTTTGGTTTTCATATTTAATATTTAATGTTTAATCTTTAATCTTTAATCTTCAAAAGTCCACTACCGTAATTCCTGCACCTCCAAACTGAACATGCTCGTCACGGAAATGAGTTACGTTAGGAACCGTCTTAAGGTATTGCCTGATAAGCTGTCGCAAGATGCCGGTACCTGTTCCGTGAAGAATACGCACTCGCGGTATTCCTACCAGAATGGCATCGTCAATGAAATAAGTGACGGCATTGATGGCTTCGTCGCCTCGCATGCCACGGACGTCAAGGTCTTGATGGAAATTACGTTGACGCTCGTCAATCGTCTCACGGGTCTGACGACTAAACGTCATTTGTCCCAGTCCTTCATGCTTTTCCTTGCTCTTAGGTTGCTCGGCATGTTCCAAACGGTCGGCACGCATCTTTGTTCGCATGTCGCCAAAAATAATTGTTGCCATTTTTCCGTCTGTGCTTTCGACCTTGCCCACCGACGTTAATCCTTTTATGCGTACCGTATCGCCAGGCTTGATTAGAGTCTTGGAGTTAGAATTGGCAGTATTAGTGATGTCTTCCTTCTTCGTTTCACCAGCCTCCTTCTTTGCCAGTTTTTCTGCTTTACGCTTCTCGCGGCGTTCCTTGCGCTCTTGAATCTGACGTATCTTTCTGGCAATGAGTTCATCGTTGGCACGTGTGTCGATGTCTGCAATCTCGTCACTGAAAGTCTTCAGGTCCTCACGAATACGACGCGTCTCTTCCTTTTCGGCCTGTGCCTCACGAATCTCGCGTATGGCATTCTCTATTTTCTTGTTACTCTCGCGTAGCAACTCTTCAGCCTGTTCTTGGGCTCGTTTGAGAATGGCTTTGCGTTCACGCTCTATTTCTTCAATATTTGTCTCGTATTTTGATATGCGCTGTTCCAGTGACTTCTCATGCTGATGAATGGTTTGTCGCTTGCCTTCCCAGTAACGTTTGTCGCGTACAATGTCCTGTAGGTATTTGTCGCTCTGTATGTATTCGGCACCAACAATGTCAGAGGCATCACGTATAACTTCCTCCGGGATGCCGGTCTTGCGAGCTATCTCTATGGCAAACGACGAACCAGGCTGACCAATGGACAATTGGAACAGTGCCTGCATCTCATGACGATCGTAAAGCATGGCACCGTTGACCACTCCAGGATGTCCTTCAGCAAAATGTTTTAGATTTTGGTAGTGAGTGGTGATGACACCAAAGGCTTTCTTCTTCCAAAACTGTTTAAGCACTGCTTCAGCTATCGCTCCACCAATGGCAGGTTCGGTTCCTCCACCAAACTCATCTATTAATAATAAGGTATGTGCGTTGGCCTGACGCATCATTGCTTTCATGTTCATCAGATGGCTGGAGTAGGTAGATAGGTCGTCCTCTATGCTTTGCTCGTCACCAATGTCAATCATGATATCGTGAAAAATGCCTGTTGTCGAACGGTCACCTATAGGAATGGGCAGACCACACTGAAGCATATATTGCAGCAAACCGACAGTTTTCAGACAAACAGACTTACCACCGGCATTAGGACCTGATATGATTAATAATCTGCCGCTTGGGATATTTGACGTTTCTGTGTCATCTCTTCCCTCGCCTCTAAGTATAATATCCAGCGGTACTACATGCTTGTCCTGTTTCTTTAGCGAACGTTGCAATAGTGGATGTATAGCCCGTATCCAATCAATATGAGGCTTGTCAATGACGATAGGCTCAAAACTCTGGGTCTCTTCCGCCCATTCTGCCTTTGCATGTATCAAGTCTATCATTGCCAGAAAGTCATAACTGTCAAGCAATTGTGGTACCTGAGGACGGACTTCGTCGGAAAAAACAGTAAGTATGCGGATAATCTCACGACGTTCAGCAGCCTCTAACTCACGTACTTTATTATTAGCCTCAACAACCTCGGCAGGTTCTATAAACACAGTCTTTCCTGTGGCACTCTCGTCGTGTACAATACCTTTAATCTTACGTTTCATTGATGGTGCGACAGGTATCATCAGCCTACCGTCACGTAATGCAGGACTTGCGTCTTTATCTACTAAACCATCGCGTTGGGCAGCGTGCAGTATAGTAAATAATGTACGCGATATACTGCCTTCGGTCTGCGATAGGTCATGACGTATGCCAGCCAGAGTCATTGAGGCAGAATCCTTTATCTTGCCAAATTTGTCAAGAATGGAGTCTATGCGACGTATCATGGCTGGGAAGGTTATCACATCAGTTGCCAGACGGTGTAGCGCAGGGTAGGGTATTTCAGCTTCATCGGTTCCTTGTCCTCCATTCAGAAATGCCACGATCTTTGAAATCGTCTCAAGCGAACGGCGTAAGTCAAACAGCTCTTCTTCCTCCAAGTGAGTGTTCTCCATTCGTATGCGACTGATTGATTCCCTCACATCAAAAAAATAATTCAACTGCAGACCATCTGTCTCAGCCTGTAGTCTTCGGAATTCACGAACCTGCTGAAGTTGCTCGTTAATTATCGAAGCATCGATAGAAAAAGCCAAGTTGTCAACTTTTTCTTTGCCTAACGTACTGATGCAATGCCCCTTTAGAAGCCTTCTTATTTCAACGAAACCTATCTTCGTCTCAAAGTTATGTGGATATATCATGATGCAAAAGTACAAATAATAGTTAAAATCAGAAAAATTTTTCATCTTAAATCTTTAATCTTTAATTTTTTTTGTACCTTTGCACCCGCTTTTGAAGCAATTCGAGCACTGGAGAGATGGTAGAGTGGTCGATTACAACGGTCTTGAAAACCGTCGTGCTGAGAGGCACCGGGGGTTCGAATCCCTCTCTCTCCGCAACAAAAAGGACAACATTTGGTTGTCCTTTTTTGTTGCGTATGCGAGCCGGGTTCTCACGTTCTTTCAGTCGCTTCGCTTTGTGAAAGCGTCCCTTCGGGCCGAGCGCGAATCCCTCTCTCTCCGCTGAGAATTTGAGAAGCCTGCTGATATCAGCAGGCTTCTTTCTTTATATAAATATGTTTCTCCCTAAAGAATAGACCTTTTGGAATTTGTTGCAAAGGCTCGAAAAAAGCGGGCCTTTCGGTGTGAAAGCCCCACTTGTGGAGATGTTATGCTCAGTAGGATGGTCAGAGGAGATGTGTTTCCTCTTTCTCAATGGTGATGAGGTGACGTTTGTCAAGGTAAAGGCCAAAATCGGCAACCTTCACGACGCGCATTTACTCCTGTATTGTTTCATATCTGCTAAATAATGAGATCACTTAATTATCATTGATATATGATTTTGTGGTCATGTAGTAATAAAGCGCTTCTAATTCTGCTAACGTCAACTTCTCAACAGAATGTTCGATGATTCGTATCAATTCATCACGTCTAAAGTCATCAGATTGTCCGAAATGTGCCATACTGATTAATACTTGTTGAAGTTGTATTTTTTCCTTAACTCGGCTTTCTTTTCTTCATCCTGGGAGGTAAAGTAGCCCTTCCAGCCAGGACAAAAGTTAATGTGCCAGCGCCAGAACTTGCCTAACAATGAATTGGGCTTTTTGTCGTAGTGTGTCCTGAACTTGCAGTTTTCACAATTATGTGCCATAATCAATTCTGTTTTAATTATTTGTTCATAATCGCCACAAAGGTACAGATTATTCTGCATATTTTGATACTTTTGCAAAAAAAGTGATGATAATGGGCAGCAACGCATCAAATAATCTGCATTCGAGTCTATTTGTTTTAGGAGATCTAACTTCAATAAAAGTTAAAGTTGCTGATTTATCTCTGGTTTTTATCAGAAATGACTATTTTTGCAACAAAGTTTAATAATAAGGCAGATAAATCGGAATTTACATGAATCGTAATTCTCAAATCATTCGGACTAGTTGGATAGGCATAGTTGCCAATGTCTTTCTGGCAGGTTTCAAGGCGGCAG